>Ga0272446_1002343_pt1 | contig 25985 bp, 24 predicted proteins | sample YNPCB0061_FD_194587 | JGI IMG/M metagenome (GOLD analysis project Ga0272446, IMG submission 194587) | Hot spring microbial mat communities from Yellowstone National Park, WY, United States - YNP-CB-006-1 | ecosystem: Environmental > Aquatic > Thermal springs > Hot (42-90C) > Sediment | place...
GGGTCGGGTATGCCCGCCCGCTCCTTGAGTTGGTCGCATCCCGCCAGCGACAGCGCCATCGCCAGCCAAGCCATCTGCCTTGTCACGCCTTTTCCCCCAGCCTGATGTGCCTATCTACTTGAACCAGCCGCGCAAGCCCGTGCCGCTCTCCCGCATGCGCCGCTCCGCCTCCTTGCCCACGGCCTCGAAACGCTTCTTCACCTCGTCCTCCACGAAATAGTCGGACACCAGTGGAGGCAGCGGCGCCATGGGAATGATACGGGAACGGTATACCAGGGTGACCGGTGCCTTGTCGCCGATGATCTGCCACTCGCCGTTCATGGCCAGCACCTTGCCGGACACGGAGCGGAAGCGGATGAGGCGGTTGGGGCTTTCCTCCATGAGTAGCACCACGTGGTCCGGCATGACAAAGGCGAACAGGCCGGCATCGGCGATCTGCTCCACCCGCTTGGGGGCGCCGGGCGGCGAGATGAGGCGGCTGGACACCATATCCGGGATGAAGGTGGCCAACTTGTTATAGTCCGTGAGGGTGGCCCACACGATATCCGCGTCCGCCTGCAAGACCTGACTGGCCTCCACCCGCACGCCGGACAGACCCGTGCTGGCATTGACCTTGGCCGCGGCGGCCTGGGCCGTGGCGCTGCCCAGCACCAGGGCCAACCCCGTGCCCAGGCAGTATTGCCGGATCCATTGCATCCAGGGCTTCATTTTCCAGCCCTCCTTTCGATTTCCCGCCCGAATGCGTCCACCCAGGTGCTCACCTGTTGCTGGGCGATGGAGGGCGCCAGGGGTGGAGGGAAGGGGGTTTTGCTCAAATCCATGCGCATGATGTAGCTCAGTTTCAGGGGGCGGCCGGCACTCACACGCCAGCTCCCCGCCACGTCCTTGAAGGGGCCGGACAGGAACTGGATGTCCATGCCCTCCTGACGGTGCTCGGTCACCTGCATGATGCCTGCGTAGGCCATGGGCACTTGGCCGGCGAGCACCTGGCCCCGCTGGGCGATGGTCTTGATGCCGTCATGGGCCTCCAGCACCTGGTTGGCGGCGATGCCCGGCACGAACTCGGGAAAGCGGCTGTAATCCGTCAGCACCGCCCAGGCCGCGGCTCGATCCGCCTTGGTATGCAACCAGCCCTCCACCACCAGGATCATGCCTTCCTGGCGGGTGGTGAGTTGGGCGGTCCCGGCGCCGAGGCCGGGCTGTGCCAAAGCAAGACATAATAGAAACGTCGCCAGCGCCGCTTTTTTCATTCCGAAAGTATATCCAGCCCAAACCCATGCCGGTGCCCTCCTTGTTCCGATCCCACCGTTTGGCCGACCTGGTGTTGCTGATGGTGCTACTGCTGGGCGCCTGGTCCTACTTCACCATGCCCCGGGCCCAATACCCGGAAGTGAACCTGAACTGGGTGGCCGTGGCCGTGGTGTGGCCCGGGGCCGCGGCCCAGGACGTGGAGCGGGAGATCGCCCGACCCCTGGAGACCGCCGCCCGCCAGGTGCCCGACATCAATCTGGTGGCGGCCACATCCCGGGACCACGTGGCCACCCTGCTGATCCGCTTCCGGGATATTCCCCATGGCCGTTTCGAACAACGCCTGGTAGCCCTCGACCGTGAGATACGCCAGGTGACGGCCGGGTTCCCCAAGGAGGCGCGGGCGCCCCAGGTCATCGAACTCACCTCCTCCAATTTCTTCCCCACCGCCATGGTGGCCGTGAGCGGCGAAGCCGCGGACGGCCGTATCTGCCAGCGGGCCGAGGCGGTGCGCACCCAGTTGGAGAACCTGCCCGGCGTGGCCCGGGTCCAGGCCTATGGTCTACGCAGCCGGGAACTGGAGGTGATGTTCGACCCGGAGGCCCTGGTGCGGGAACGCATCTCGGCGGAGACTCTGACCCGGGCGGTCATGGACCAGACCCGCACCTACCCCGCCGGCATGGCGGACGTGTCCGGCCGGCGCTATGCCATCCGTGTGGAAGGACTGGGTCCCAACCCGGACTTCCTGGCCGAGTTGCCCATCGCCACGGCGGACGGCCGCCAAGTTCCACTATCCAGCATCGCCAAGGTGCGGCTGGGCGTTTCCCCCACCCGGGAACTGGTGCACCTGAACGGCAAGCCCGCCGTGCTGCTGTCCGTCATCAAGAGCGAAGGCGCCAACAGCCTCGCCCTCACCGACACCATCCGGGATTTCGTGCGTGAGCGCAACGCCCTGGAGGGCGAACAGGTGCTCACCCTGGTGGACGACCAGAGCCAGGCCACCCGGGAAGCCATCCGGGTCATGGAGAAAAACGCGCTGTTCGGTCTGGCCGTGGTCCTGGCGGTGACCTGGTTCTTCCTGGGGCACCGCATGGCCCTGCTCACCAGCATCGGGGTGCCCTTCGCCCTGGCGGGCATGTTCCTGTTCCTCCACCTGTCGGGCCAGACCCTGAATGTCTCCGTGCTCTTGGGGGTGGCCATCGTCCTGGGCATACCCTTGGACGACGCCGTGGTGGTGGCGGACGCCATCCGTGTGCGCCTGGCATCGGGCCTGGACCGCCTGGACGCGGTGAAGGGCGCCCTGGCGGAGGTGGCCCAGCCCGTCACCGCCTCGGTGTTCGCCACCTGCCTGGCCTTCGCCCCCCTGCTGTTCCTGCCGGGCCTCATGGGCCGCTTCATGTTCGTCACCCCCCTCACGGTCATGGCCACCCTGCTCGTGAGTCTGCTCGCCTCCCTGTGGCTGCTGCCCCGCCACGCCGTGTCCTGGGGTGGCTGCGGCGCGGAATGCGATCAGGGCCGCCGGGGCTGGCGCATCCGCATGGGCCGTACCCTGCGCCGCGTCTATGGCCGGGGTTTGGCCTGGGCCTTCCGCCACGTGGGCGTGGTGGCCCTGGCCTTCGGCACCCTGTTCCTGCTGGCGGGCCTGGCCCTGGGCCTGGAATGGGTGAAGCCCCGCTGGTTCGCTTCGGACCCCCTGCGCATCTTCAACCTCAACGTGCAGACTCCGCCCGCCACGCCCCTGAAGGACGCACTGGAGGCCACGGAAGCGGTGGAGCGGATAACCAGGGACATGGCCCGCCCCGGCGAGATCAATGCCACCCTGTCCATGGCCGGCCTGCAGTTCACCCCCCGGGAACTGGTGCTGGGGGAACACCTGGGCCAGGTCACCGTCAGCCTGGCCCCGGAATCCGCCGGCGCCCGTAACGTGGACACCTTCGTGGCCGACCTGCGCCAGGCCCTCAAGGCGGCGGGCAAATCGGATGTGACGGTGCAGGTGCTCTCCGCCGACCTGCCCATGCTCTCCAGCCTGTCCCTGCGCCTCACCGGCGCCCCCCTGGAGCGGCTGGCCGCCGCCGCCCGGGACCTCGCCGACACCCTGGCCCGGACCCCCGGCTTCACCGACATCGACGATGACACCCGCTTCAGCCAGCCCCGCATGACCCTGAAGCTGGACGCCACCGTCGCCGCCCCGGCCGGCCTGGACCCCTTCAAGCTGGCCGCCCTTATCCGCCTGCATTTCGAGGGCATCCCGGCGGGCAAGGAGACGGACGGGGCGGATACCCTGGACGTGGTGGTGCGCGGCAAGCCCATGGACGACGCGGCCCTGCAGCGCTGGCTGTCCCAGCCCTGGCGGCTTCCGGACGGCGGCAGCGTCAACCCCGGGAAGCTCTTCGCCCTGCACATGGAAGAAGCACCGGGCGAACTGCGCCGGGTCAACGGGGAACGCACCGCCACCGTCGTCGCCGGCTTCGATCAGGACCGGCTCACGGCCGCCCAGGCCGTGGAGCGGGTGGAAGCACTGTGGCGCACCCTGAGCCAGCGCCACCCCGGGGTAAAACTGGCCCAGGGCGGCGAACTGGACGATGTGAAGGCCAGCCTCAACGACCTGCTGGCCCTGCTGCTGCTGGGCTTCATCCTCATGTACGCCCTGCTGGCTTTGCAGTTCGGCCGCCTGGTTCTGCCCCTGGTGATCCTGGCCACCGCCCCCATGGCCCTGGCCGGCGTGGTGATCGGCCTGTGGATCTCCGGCCAGCCCGTCACCCTGTATACCCTCTATGGCGGCGTGGCCCTGTCCGGGGTGGCTGTCAATGCCTCCATCGTCCTGGCCTCTGCCGGCGAGGATCGCCTGGCCCGGGGCATGCACCCCCTGCGGGCCGCCTTCCACGCCGCCCGCCGCCGCCTGCTGCCCATCATCATCACCACTCTCACGGTCATCGGCGGCCTCGTCTCCCTGGCCTTTGGCTGGGGCGGCGATTCCCTGCTATGGGGCCCGGTGGCCTCCGCCATCGTCTGGGGCCTGGCCGTGGCCACGCCCTTGACGCTGTTCGTCACGCCGCTGCTGCACGGGTGGCTGATGGGGTTGCGGCTACGCAGGGAAGGCCCGCTTCAGGCCAACTCCTCGATGTCGTAGATGCGCCGGTGCTCGCGGATGGCGTAGCGGTCGGTCATGCCGGCGATGTAATCGGCCACGGCCCGATGCAGGTCCGCCTCGGCCCGTTCCCGGTGCTCGGGGGGCAGCAGCCTGGGGTTTTGCGTGAACGCCTCGAAAAGCTCCCGCAACAATCGCCGGGCCTTGTCGCTCATGCGTTCCACCCGGTAGTGGCGATACAGGTTGTTGAACAGAAAACGCTTGAGCTCCAGGCTTTCCTGCCGCACCGCCGGGCTGAAAGCGGCCAGGGGAGGACAGGCCCGCACGTCGTCGATGGTCTGGGGCTGGTGTTCCGCCAGGTTGCGGCGGGTCTGCTCCACCATGTCCACCACCAGGGTGTTGATCATGCGCCGCACGGTCTCGTGGATGAGGCGGCGGCCGTTGAGGCTGGGATAACGCTGCCGCACCTCTCCCAGCTGCCGGGCGAACAGGGCCACCTCCTCCAACTGTTCCAGGCTGATGAGGCCGGAACGCAGGCCGTCGTCCACGTCGTGGTTGTTGTAGGCGATCTCGTCCGCCAGGTTGGTGATCTGGGCCTCCAGGCTGGGCTGTTGCCCCTTGAGAAAACGCTCCCCCACATCCCCCAGCTTTTCGGCGTTCTTTTTGGCGCAATGTTTGAGGATGCCTTCCCGGGCCTCGAAGGTGAGGTTGAGGCCGTCGAACTCGGCGTATTTCTGCTCCAGCTCGTCCACCACCCGCAGGGACTGCAGGTTGTGCTCGAAACCACCGTACTCCTGCATGCATTCGTTGAGCACGTCCTGGCCCACGTGGCCGAAGGGGGTGTGGCCCAGATCGTGGGCCAGGGCGATGGTCTCGGCGAGGTCCTCGTCCAGGCCCAGCATGCGAGCCAGGGTGCGGCCGATCTGGGCCACCTCCAGGCTGTGGGTGAGGCGGGTACGGAACAGGTCGCCCTCGTGGTTCACGAACACCTGGGTCTTGTATTCCAGGCGGCGGAAGGCGGTGGAGTGGACGATGCGGTCCCGGTCCCGCTGGAACTCGGAACGGGGCGCGGCGGCGGGTTCCGGGTGGCGGCGGCCCCGGGTCTGGGCGGTGTTTGCGGCGTAGCTTGCCCGGTCAGCCACGGGCCACCGCCTCGGTGAGGGTGGCCTTCAGGGCGGCCGGATCATAGTCGCCACAGACGAAGGCCTCGCCCAGGCGCTTGAACAGCACGAAGCGGATCCTGCCCCCTTCCACCTTCTTGTCGATGCCCATGGTCTCCATGTAGGCGGCCTCCCCCAGGTTGGGGGCCACCGTGGGCAGGCCGGCACGTTTAAACAGGGCGGCCATACGATCCTGGTCGGCCTGAGAGATCAGGCCCATGCGCCGGGACAGGTCCGCCGCCAGCAGGGTGCCGGCGGCCACCGCCTCGCCGTGCAGCCAGACACCATAGCCCATGCCCGCCTCGATGGCGTGGCCGAAGGTGTGGCCCAGGTTGAGGAGGGCGCGCTGGCCGGACTCCCGCTCGTCCGCCGCCACCACCTCCGCCTTGTGCTGGCAGGAACGGTGGATGGCATGGATGAGGGCCTCCGTGTCCCGGGCCACCAGCCGGTCCATGTGGGCCTCCAGCCAGGCGAAGAAGGCCTCGTCCCGGATGAGGCCGTACTTGATGACCTCCGCCAGGCCGGCGGACAGCTCCCGGTCCGGCAGGGTCTGGAGGGTATCCGTGTCCGCCAGCACCAGCCGGGGCTGGTAGAAGGCGCCGATCATGTTCTTGCCCAGGGGGTGGTTGATGCCCGTTTTGCCCCCCACGGAGGAATCCACCTGGGCCAGCAGGGTGGTGGGCACCTGGATGAAGGGCACGCCCCGCTGGTAGCAGGCAGCGGCGAAGCCCGTCAGGTCGCCGATGACCCCGCCGCCCAGGGCGATGAGGGTGGTCTTGCGCTCCGCTCGCTGGGTGAGCAGGGCGTCGAAGATGATGTTGAGGGTTTCCCAGTTCTTGTAGGCCTCGCCGTCGGGCAGCACCACCGCGTCCACCTGCACGCCGGCGCCCCGCAGGGTCTGGCTGAAACGCTCCAGGTACAGGGGCCCCACGGTGGTATTGGTGACGATGACCGCCCGCCGCTGCTGCAAATGGGGCAGCACCAGGTCGGCCTGATCCAGCAGGCCGGGGCCGATGTGGATGGGGTAGGAGCGGTCGCCCAGATCGACGCTCAGTGTCTGCATGGGGGGCTGCATTCAATTTCCTGGTTAAATGGCCGATAAGACGGATGCCAAAACTGTCTTGTACACTCGGGCACCCTGACAAAACCAATTATATCGGCGCTTCCGCCGCGGACGCCGGGACACGCGAAACCGATATCCATGTCGCCTGACCGAACCTGTTTATCCGAAATGCCCGTCGCCCCGGGCGGGTGGGCCGTGCCCGGGAGGATGCCCACATGACCTCAGCCATCCGCGACTGGTGGAAGGCCTTGGGCCTGGTCGCCCTGGTCTGGGCGGTCCTGTTCGCCCTGCTGCACCCCACCGGGGCCGACATGATCGCCATCTGGACGCGATCGGAAACCTACGCCCACGGCTATATCGTCCTCCCCGTCGCCCTCTGGCTGGTGTGGCGCAAGCGCCACCTGCTCATGGCCACGCCTGCTGCGCCGGACCTCAGGGTGCTGGTCGTGGCCGTCGCCGCCGCCGGCCTCTGGCTGCTGGCCCGGCTGATGAGCGTGAACGTGGCGGAACAGTACGCCTTCGTGGCATTGCTCATCACTGCGGTATGGATGCTGCTGGGCAGCAAGGCCAGCCGGGTGATGCTGTTCCCCCTGGGCTTCCTGCTGCTGATGGTGCCCAACGGCGACAACTTCCTGCCCCAGCTCATGAACATCACCGCGGATTTCACGGTGTTCGCCCTGCGGCTCTGGGGCCTGCCCGTCTACCGGGAGGGCACCTTCTTCTCCCTGCCCAGCGGCGACTGGAGCGTGGTGGAAGGCTGCTCGGGCATCCGCTACATCATCTCCTCGGTGACCCTGGGCCTGCTCTATGCCTACCTGACCTACCGCACCTTGTGGAAGCGCATCGCCTTCAGCGTCGCCGCCTTCGTGGTGCCCATCATCGCCAACGGCATGCGCGCCACCCTCATCGTGCTCATCGCCCACTACTCCGACATGAAGCTGGCCCTGGGGGTGGACCATTTCATCTACGGCTGGGTGTGGTTCGGCGTCGTCATGCTCCTCATGTTCGCCGTGGGCAACATCTGGCGGGAGGACACCCTGGCCGAGGAGCACCATGCCCCCCCCGCCGTCTCTCCGAAACTGGGCATCGTTCCCGCCGCCATCCTGCTGACCCTGATAGCCCTGTTCCCCTGGTACGAAAGCCATCTCAACAACCGCCCTCCCCTGCCCTCCCCTCTGGCCCGGATATCGGCCCCGCCCGGGTGGAGCCCCACGCCCACCCCGGTCACGGAGTGGACCCCCCGGTGGGAAGGCCTGGACGACCAGAAGACATTGCATCTGCAAAGCGGCGAAGACCGCGTCATGCTCTTCCTGGGCTGGTACGGGGCCCAACGTCAGGGGGCGGAACTGATCAATTTCGACAACCAGCTGGTGCCCCAGAAGCATCCCGTCTGGCGCAAGCCCACTGAAACCGGGCGGGAAATCGACACCAATGGCCACAAGATCGATCTGCATGAAGCCACCGTGGACTCCCCCATCAAGGGCCAGCGCATGCTGGTGTGGTACTGGAACCGCATCCCGGGCCAGGCCACCACCAGCGCCCTGGATCTCAAGCTGACCCTGGGCCTGCGCAAGCTGAGAGGTTCTGACGATGCCGGCGCGGTGGTCATCATCGCCGCTCCCTATCCGGACAGGCCCGAAACCGCAGAGGCAGCGTTGCGCCACTTCGTGGCCGATCTGCTGCCCACCCTGGACCCCGTGCTGGACAAACGGGGACCATGACGGACACGCGCCCCCTCATCGTCCATGTGGTCTATCACTTCGGCACCGGCGGCATGGAGAACGGCATGGTGAACCTGTTCAACCACCTGCCGCCGGAACGCTTCCGCCATACGGTGATCAGCCTGGCGGGCTACGGCGACTTCCGCCGGCGCATCACCGCCCAAGAGGTGGCCTTCCTGGACCTGGGCAAACGCCCCGGCCAGGACTACAGCTGGATGCCCCGCCTGTACCGCCTCCTGGGGGATCTGAAGCCCGCCATCCTGCACACCCGCAACCTGAATGCCCTGGAGGCCCAGTTCGTGGGCGCCGTGGCCCGGGTGAAGGGACGGGTGCACGGCGAGCACGGCCGGGACGTGAGCGACCTGGAAGGCCGCAACTGGAAATACAACCTCCTGCGCCGGGCCGCCCGCCGGGTGGTGCACCGCTACATCGCCGTGAGCCGGGACCTGGAAGGCTGGCTGGAGGAGACGGTGGGTGTGCCGGCCACGCGCATCCGGCAGATATACAACGGCGTGGACCAGGCCCGCTTTCGGCCCCGCGTCCCGGGAGAGCAGCCCCTCCCGGACCATGCCGGCTTCCTCGCCGGCGCCACCTGCGTCATCGGCAGCGTGGGACGCATGGCGGCGGTGAAGGACTATCCCACCCTGGTTCGCGCCTTCATCCAGCTATGCCGGCGTTCCCCCCAAGCGCAGGGCTTGCGCCTGGTCATCGTCGGCGACGGCCCGGCCCGGGCCGAATGCCAGGCCCTGGCGGATGCAGCCGGCCTGGGCGCCCAGGTCCTGTTTCCGGGGGACCGCAGCGACACCCCCGACTGGCTGCGTGCCTTCGACATCTTCGTGCTGCCCTCCCTGGGAGAGGGCATCTCCAACACCATCCTGGAGGCCCAGGCCTGCGGCCTGCCGGTGGTGGCCACCCGGGTGGGGGGCACGCCGGAGCTGGTGCAGGAAGGGCGCTCCGGGGCCCTGTGGAACCCGGGTGACGTGGACGGCCTGGCCGATCTGCTGGCCGCCTACGCCGCCGACCCCGTCCGCCGGCAGCGGGAAGGCCTGGCCGGCCGGGCCCGCGTCGAACAGGACTTCTCCTGGCCCCGCACGGCGGCCGCCTATCAATCGGTCTACGAAAGCCTGCTGAACTGATCCCATGACTGAAATCCTCTGCATCGTCGGCGCCCGGCCCAATTTCATGAAGATCGCCCCCATCATGGCGGCCTTCAGCGCCCAGGGCATCCAAGCCAAGCTGGTCCACACGGGGCAGCACTACGACCCGGCCATGAGCGACAGCTTCTTCAATCAACTGGGCATTCCCCGGCCGGATGTCAACCTGGAAGTGGGCTCCGCCAGCCATGCGGTGCAGACCGCCGAGATCATGCGCGCCTTCGAGCCGGTGCTGGACCTGGAAAAGCCCAAGGCCGTGCTGGTGGTGGGGGACGTGAACTCCACCATCGCCTGCGCCCTGGTGGCGGCCAAGAAGGGGGTCAAAGTCATCCACGTGGAAGCCGGCCTGCGCAGCTATGACCGGGCCATGCCGGAGGAGATCAACCGGGTGCTCACGGACCAGATCTCCGACCTGTTGTTCACCACCGAGCGGGCAGCCCTGGCCAACCTGCAACGCGAAGGCATCGACCCCGCCCGGGTGCACTTCGTGGGCAATGTCATGATCGACACCCTGCGCATGCACCTGGAGCGGGCCGTGCCGGTGGAAAAGACCCTGGGTGCAAAGCCGGCGCGGGGCTACGCCGCAGTCACCCTGCACCGGCCCTCCAACGTGGACAACGCGGACACCCTCCACAGCCTGCTGGACACCCTGGGGCGGGTCACGGAACACCTGGACGTGGTGTTCCCCATCCATCCGCGCACCCGGGCCCGGGCGGAGGAATTCGGTTTTTCCTCACTGCTGGAGCGGCCCGGCATCCGCCTGCTGCCGCCCCAGGGCTACCTGGAGATGCTGGGACTCACCCGGGACGCCACCGTGGTCATCACCGACTCCGGCGGCCTGCAGGAAGAGACCACCGCCCTGGGGGTGCCCTGCATCACCGTGCGCGAAAACACCGAGCGGCCCATCACCATCACCGACGGCACCAACACCCTCACCGGCCCGGACCCGGCCAAGATCTGGCCCGTGTTCGAGGAAGTGTTGGCCACCGGCGGCAAGCGCGGCCGCATCCCTGAGTTCTGGGACGGCCGGGCGGCGGAGCGCATCGCCGGATTCCTGCGGGGCTGGCTGGACGGACTGGACTGAGAACGAGACATGTGCGGCATCACCGGCATCTTCGACCTGCGCAGCCAACGTCCCATCGACCGGGACGTGCTGCAACGCATCAACGACATGCAATGGCACCGGGGCCCGGACGAGGCCGGCCTGTACCTGGAGCCCGGCCTGGGCTTCGGTCACCGGCGCCTGTCCATCATCGACATCGCCGCCGGCCAGCAGCCCATGTTCAACGAGGACGGCAGCGTGGCGGTGGTGTTCAACGGCGAGATCTACAACTTCGTGGATCTCATCCCCGAGCTCACGGCCCTGGGCCATACCTTCAAGACCCGTTCCGACACCGAGACCATCGTCCATGCCTGGGAGCAGTGGGGCGTGGACTGCGTGCACCACTTCCGCGGCATGTTCGCCTTCGCCCTGTGGGACCGGAACCAGCAGGTGTTCTTCATGGCCCGGGACCGCCTGGGGGTGAAGCCCCTGCACTACGCCGTCACGGATGACGGTTTCCTGGTGTTCGGTTCGGAGCTCAAGACCCTCACCGCCTGGCCCGGCTTCCGCCGGGATATCGACGACGAGGCGGTGGAGGATTACTTCGGCTACGGCTACGTGCCCGAGCCCCGCACCATTTACAAGTCGGCCCTGAAGATGCCGCCGGGCCACCGCCTGCTCATCAAGCGCGGCCGGCCCATGCCCGCGCCCGAGGAATACTGGGACGTGCCCTTCCAGCCGGTGGGCGCTCTCAGCCTGGAGGCGGCCGAATCCGAGTTCATCGAACGCTTCCGCGAGGCGGTCAGGATCCGCATGGTGGCGGAGGTGCCCCTGGGGGCCTTCCTCTCCGGCGGCGTGGATTCCTCCGCCGTGGTAGCCATGATGGCGGGGCTGTCGGACCAACCGGTGAAGACCTGCTCCATCGCCTTCCCAGACCCCAAGTACGATGAATCCGCCTACGCCAAACAGGTGGCGGACCGCTACCACACCGACCACCACATCAACCTGGTGGAGTCCGACGACATCAGCCTGGTGGACGAACTGGCCCGGCTCTACGACGAGCCCTATGCCGACTCCTCCGCCATGCCCACCTACCGGGTCTGCCAGTTGGCGCGCAAGGACGTCACCGTGGCCCTGTCCGGCGACGGCGGCGACGAGAACTTCGCCGGCTACCGCCGCTACCGCTGGCACGCCTACGAGGAACGCATGCGCCACCTGCTGCCCTACGGCGTGCGCAAGCCCCTGTTCGGCTTCCTGGGCAGCGCCTACCCCAAGGCGGACTGGGCCCCCAGGGTGCTGCGCGCCAAGACCACCTTCCAGGCCATGGCCCGGGACACGGTGGAAGGCTATTTCCACGGCGTCTCCGTCATGGGCGACGACCTGCGCGACAAGGTCTACAGCGCCGCCTTCAAGAAGCGGCTGAACGGCTACCGGGCGGTGGAGGTGCTGCGCCGGCACCATGCCCGTTCCCCGGTCCGGGACGGCGACGCCGTCTCCCAGGTGCAGTACCTGGACATGAAGACCTACCTGGTGGGGGACATCCTCACCAAGGTGGACCGGGCCAGCATGGCCCACGCCCTGGAAGTGCGGGTGCCCTTCCTGGACCACAAGCTCATGGAATGGGTCTCCGGCCTGCCGGTGGGCTACAAGCTCAAAGGCGCCGAAGGCAAGTACATGCTGAAGCAGGCCCTGGAACCCTTTCTGCCCCACGACATCATGTACCGTCGCAAGATGGGCTTCTCCATCCCCCTGGCGGAATGGTTCCGGGGCCCCCTGAAGGACCGGCTCTACACGGCCCTGACCGCCCCACGCATGGCCGACACGGGCCTGTTCGACATGGCCTTCCTCAAGCGCATGGCCGACGACCACGCCCGGGGAGTGCGGGACTACAGCGCGTCACTTTGGTCCCTGTATATGTTCGATGCATTTTTGCGCCACAACGGGCAACAGGCATGAAATTACGGGCTATCGGGTACCGGGTATCATTTTTCGGGGTATGTGCCCGCCGGATAACTCCTGCCCATGAATAACCCAACTCGCCTCGACCCGGATACCGAACGCGCTGCCAGGATGTTCCTGCAACGCATTGCCGGTCGATATGACCTTGCCACCGCAATCCTTTTCGGCAGCCGTGCCCGGCAGACTCATCGGCACGACAGTGACGCGGACATGGCAATTGTGCTGAGAGGAGACCCTCAACCCTTCCTGGCGACGAAACTGGCGTTGGCGGATTTCGCCTTTGACGTGCTCCTTGAAACCGGTATCCGTATCCAGCCTTTTCCGCTGTGGGAAGACGAGTGGCAGCACCCGGAAACTTATGTGAATCCGGATCTGCTCAACAACATTGCCCGGGAGGGCGTGCGCTTGTGACGAAGACTACGGTCGCCCTCATGGCCAAGGCTCGCCAGGCAGTTGTATCCGCCCGCCTCTTGCTGGAGGCGGGCGATGTAGATGGCGCCTGCAATCGTGCTTACTACGCCATGTTCGACGCAGCTCGCGCCGCGATCATCGCCAGCAAGGCTCCGGTTTCTCTGGACATCGCCAGAACCCATGGCGGCCTGATTGCAGCCTTTAGCCTGCATCTGGTCAAGAACGGCCCCATTCCCCACGAATTCGGGCGCCTGTTGAATCGCGCCGAGGAAATTCGCCTGGTTGCGGACTATCGGGGAGATGTCGTCGGGTTGGCAGATGCGCGCGAGATGGTGGATCAGGCTGAACGCTTCGTGACGCTGATTCGCAATCTATTCTTTTTGTCCCAGGGGCAGTGACCTCCCATGCGCATCCTCCACGTCTTCGACCACTCCCTGCCCCTGCACTCGGGCTACACCTTCCGCAGCGCCAACATCCTGCGGGGCCAGCGCCGCCTGGGCTGGGAAACCTTCCACCTCACCAGCCCCAAGCACCTGAACCCCAAGGGCCTGGAGGAGGAGGCGGACGGCCTGCGCTTCTTCCGCACACCCGCCCCCTCGGGCCTGGTGAGCAAACTGCCGGTGGTGAACCAGTGGGCCCTGATGGAGGCCACGGAAGTGCGCCTCATGGACCTGGCCAAGCAACTGCGCCCGGACCTGATCCATGCCCATTCCCCCGTGCTCAATGCCTGGCCCGCCATCCACGTGGGTCGCGCCCTGGGCATCCCGGTGGTGTACGAAATCCGCGCCTTCTGGGAGGACGCCGCCGTGGACCACGGCACCCAGAAGGAAGGCAGCCTGCGCTACCGCCTCACCAAGGCCCTGGAGACCCGGGCGGTGCGGGCCGCCAGCCAGGTGGTCACCATCTGCCAAGGCTTGCGGAACGACCTCATCGCCCGGGGCATCCCCGGCGAGAAAATCGGCGTGGTGCCCAATGCCGTGGACATCCAGCACTTCCAGCCCAGCGCCGGCCCCGACCCGGTGCTGAAGGCGAAGCTGGGCCTGGCGGGCTGCCGGGTCATCGGCTTTCTGGGCTCCTTCTACGCCTACGAGGGCCTGGACCTGCTGCTGGCCGCCCTGCCGCAGATCCTGGCCCAGGCCCCCGACGTGCGGGTGCTGCTCGTGGGCGGCGGCCCCCAGGAGGCCAACCTGAAGGCCCAGGCTCAAGCCCTGGGCCTAGCGGACAAGGTGGTGTTCGTGGGCCGGGTACCCCATGCGGAAGTGAGCCGCTACTACGACCTGGTGGACCTGCTGGCCTATCCCCGCCATGCCATGCGCCTCACCGACCTGGTGACCCCCCTGAAACCCCTGGAGGCCATGGCCCAGGGCCACCTGCTCATCGCCTCCGACGTGGGCGGCCACAAGGAACTCATCGAGGACGGCCGCACGGGCTTCCTGTTCCGGGCGGAGGACGGGGCGGACCTGGCCCGCAAGGCCCTGGAGGCCCTGAACCTGCCTGACCATGGCGCCGCCATTCGCGCCAACGGCCGGCGCTTCGTGGAGGAAGTGCGCAACTGGGACAACAGCATCGCCAACTACCAGGCCATCTACGGCCGGGCCCTGGGCAGGTCGCTGTGAACGGATCCATGCGCGAACCCCGCCTCATCGTCTTCTCCAGCCTGTTCCCCAGCTCGGCCCAGCCCACGGCCGGGCTGTTCGTCCGCGAACGCATGTTCCGCGTGGGCAGGCAGATTCCCCTGGTGGTGGTATCCCCCAAACCCTGGTTTCCCGGGCAGGGTCTCATCCGCCTGTTCAAGCCCCATTACCGGCCCATGCCAGCAAGGCAGGAAACCCAGTCGGGCTTCGAGGTGCACTATCCCCGCTTCCTGGCCATCCCGGGCCTGTTCCGGGGTCTGGACAGCCTGTTCATGGCCTGGGGCAGCTATTTCACCCTGCGCCGCCTCAAGGCCCGGGGCCACAACCTCATCGACGCCCACTTCGCCTATCCGGACGGCCACGCCGCCCTCAAGCTGGGCCGCTGGCTGGGCCTGCCGGTCACCGTCACCCTGCGGGGCACGGAAATGCCCCAAAGCCGCAACCCGGCCCTGGTGCCCAAGCTCGAGGAGGTGTTCCGGGATGCGAACAAAGTCATCGCCGTGTCCGACTCCCTGCGCCGTCTGGCCCTCTCCCTGGGGCTCCCCGCAGAAAAGGGGCAGGTGGTGGGCAACGGCGTGGACGCCGACAAGTTCGTCCCCGTCTCCCGCCAGGAGGCCCGGGCCCGTTACCACCTGCCCGACAACGCCCAGGTCCTCATCACCGTGGGGGGGCTGGTGGAGCGCAAAGGGTTTCACCGGGTCATCGCCTGTCTGCCGGAACTGCTGAAGACCCACCCGGACCTGCATTACCTGGTGGTGGGCGGCCCCTGCCCGGAAGGTGACATGAGCCAGGCCCTGAAGGACCAGGCAGCCCGCCTGGGACTGGGCGAGCGGGTGCATTTCCTGGGCCCCATCCAGCCCGACGACCTGAAATGGCCCCTCTCCGCCGCCGATGTCTTCGTCCTCTCCACCCGCAACGAAGGCTGGGCCAACGTCATCCTGGAGGCCATGGCCTGCGGCCTGCCGGTGGTGGCAACCGACGTGGGCGGCAACCGGGAGGTGGTCTGCCGGCCGGAACTTGGGGAGATCGTGCCTTTCGACGACCACGCCGCCCTGGTCCAGGCCCTGGATCATGCCCTGTCCCGTGAATGGAACGGCCCGCTGATACGCGCCTATGCCGAGGACAACAGCTGGGACAGCCGCGTCGCGACCCTGGCCACGCTGTTCAACAAGCTGGTTGCGGACAAAGACGCCACTGCGGACATCACGCCAGGCGCCCTGACACACCCAGGCCGTATTGAAGCAACCAGCAAGGAGGCGCGCTCATGAGGGTGCCCTTCCCCCTGTCCCGCCATGTGGTCTATCCCCTCCAGGAGAAGGCCTTCCGCCGCCCCACCTTCTCCTACCTGGCCCAGCTGGATAAAAGCCAGTGGCTTTCCCGCACGGACCTGGAGCAGCTTCAGCTGGAAAAGCTGCGCGCCTTGCTGACGGTGGCCCAGGCCCATAGCCCCTGGCATCGCCAACGCATGGAGGCGGCGAACCTGTCCCCCGGCAACCTGCAATCCCTGGCCGACCTGCGCCGCCTGCCCACCATGGACAAGGCCATGGCCGCAGCCAACCGGGAACAACTGGTCTGGCGGGACGTCCCCGGTGGCGCCTTCCAGTACAACACCGGCGGCTCCAGCGGCCAGCCTCTCATCTTCTTCTTCGGCCGCACCCGCCAGGCCTCCGACGCCGCCGGCCGCATCCGTGCCCGGCGCTGGTGGGGTGTGGAGGTGGGCGAGCCGGAGGTCTACATCTGGGGCGCCCCCGTGGAACTGAACAAGACGGACTGGGTGAAGACCGTCCGCGACCGCCTGCTGAACCAGCTGGTGCTCAACGCCTTCGCCATGTCGCCAGAACGTATGGACCACTACCTGGACGCCCTGGAATCCTTCCAGCCCCGCAGCATCTACGGCTATTCCAGCTCCGTGGCCCTGCTGGCCGCCCATGCCCGGGAGCGGAACCGGCGCCTGCGCCTGCCGAAACTCAAAGTGGTTTGCACCACGGGCGAACCCCTGTACGACCACCAGCGCAGCCTGCTCACGGAGGTCTTCGGCGTGCCGGTGGCCAACGAGTTCGGCAGCCGGGACATCGGCTTCACCGCCCACGAGACGCCCCACGGTCAGATGCTCCTCATGAGCGAAAGCATCCTCCTGGAGGTGCTGGACCCCCAGGGCAACCCCGTGGCCCCCGGCGAGATGGGCGAGGCGGTCATGACCGGACTGTGTTCCGAGGCCCAGCCCTTCATCCGCTACCGCACCGGCGACATGGTGCGTATGAGCCCGGAGCCGGACCAGGACGGCCGGGGCCTGCACGTCATCGCCGAGGTCCTGGGGCGGCAGACGGATTTCCTGGTGCGCACCGACGGCACCATCATGCACGCCCTGGCGGGCATCTATGTATTGCGGGCCATGGACGGGGTCGGGGAATTCAAGTTGATCCAGCATGACCGCCTGCACCTGGAGGTACAGGTGGTGCCCAATGGCCGCTGGCGGCCGGAGATGACGCAGGCCATCGAAGCTGGCCTGCAAAAGCGCCTGGGCGACGACGTGGTCATCCAGGTGCGGCTTTTGGATACCATTCCCCCCGAAGCTTCCGGCAAGCACCGCTATGTGGTCAGCCATGTGCGCCTCGAAGGTGGCTTGGAAACCGCCGCATCCCATCCACAACCAGAAAAATCCTGATCCATGGACATCGCCAAACTCGTCGGCCTGCCCTTCCGCTATCAACCCTGGCGGCCCCGCCACCTGCGCCTGATCCTGGCGGATGCCGCCAAGCCCGCCGCCCAGGAACAGCGGGAGCACAAGGCCCACCTGGCCGCCGCCATAGACTGGCTTTGCCACGCCCAGGACGTACGCGACGGAAAATCCGACGCCGGTGGCGTCTCCGCCGGCTGGAGCTTCGAGGACGGCTGGCTGCCCAGCTACCCGGAGACCACCGGCTACATCATCGAAACCTTCCTGGCCGCGGCCAAGATACTGGAGCGCCCGGAACTGGTGGAGCGGGCCGGCCGCATGATCGACTGGGAGCTCTCCCTGCAGGCCCCCGACGGCGCCTTCCCCGGCCACTTCGGCGAGCCCGGCTCCCACCCGGTGATCTTCAACCAGGGCCAGATCATGCACGGCCTGGTGGCGGGCTACACCCAGCTGGGCCGCCAGGACTGCCTGGAGGCCATGGTGCGGGCCGGCCACTGGTTCATCCGGCAGCAGGACCCGGACGGCTGCTTCCGCAAGTTCGAGCACAACGGCACACCCCACGTCTACAACACCCGCGCCACCTGGGCCCTCCTGGCGGCGGGCCTGGTGTCCGGCGAACAGGCCCTGGTGGAGGGTGCCCGCCGCAACCTGGACTGGGCGCTGACCCAGCAGACCGAATCCGGCTGGTACGCCACCAACGCCTTCGTGCCCGGGCGCTCCCCCTTCACCCACACCATCGCTTACGCCATCCGGGGCTTCCTGGAATGCGGCGTGCTGCTGGGGGAGCAGCGCTACATCGACTCCGCCTTGAAGGCCGGCAAGGGCATGGCCCGGGCCCAGCGCCAAGACGGCTGGCTGGCGGGCACCTACAAGGATGGTTGGCTTGCCGACGCCGGCTACGCCTGCCTCACCGGCATCGCCCAGATGAGCCTGAACTGGACCCGCATGGCCCAGGTGACGGGCGACGATGCCTTCCGCAACAATGCCCGCGCCGGTCTGGCTTACCTCAAGTCCACCCAGCGGCTGGACGACGCCGACGCCACCCTCCGGGGCGGCATCGCCGGCTCCAGCCCCATCTGGGGCGCCTACTCCCGCTTCGAGTACCCCAACTGGGCCGCCAAATTCTTCGCCGATGCCCTGATGATGGACCTGGCGGACATCGCCATTCCGCCCGTGCCCGATGTGAACCCCCATGGCGACTGATTTGAACTCGTACGGGCCCGTCCCCGCCAGCGCCCCAGCCTCCCCCTTTTCCAAAGGGGGATCGAGGGGGATTCCGGCGGCCGCTGTCCTGGCTACCCGACTCGAATCCCCCCTGCCCCCCTTTACGAAAGGGGGGAGAAAAACAATATGAGCAGCCAAGTCAAAAAACTCCGCGTCATGGTCCTGTGCGGCCGCAGTCCCCGCCACCTTTACGTGGCCAATGCCCTGTGCGAAGCCGCCGATGTGCTGGCCATCGTGCAGGAGAACGGTTCCGAGTTCTCCTGGAAGAAGCTGGCCAAGACCCTGCGGCCAGACAACTTCTTCCGCAAGGCCTGGCGTTGGCTACGGGACCGCCGCCGCTACACCGGCAACCGGGAGGGCCAGTTCTTCTTCGGCAGCAGCCCAGCCCGTCTGAACCACCCGGAGCTGGTGCGGGAATTCCCCCACATCAACCACCCGGACGTGGTGAAGCTGGCCCGGGAACTGAAACCCGACCTGCTGTGCGTGTTCGGCACCTCCCTTATCCGCGGCGACCTGCTCAAGGAAGGCCGACTGGGCATCGCCAACCTCCACGGCGGCCTGTCGCCCGAGTATCGCGGCGCGGACTGCACGTTCTGGGCCCTCTACAACGGCGAGCCGGAAAAGGTGGGCTGCACGCTCCACTGGATCGACGCCGGCATCGATACCGGCCGCCTCATCGCCCACATCAGCCCGAAGATCGAACCGGACGACGACGAGCTGCGCCTGTTCTGGCGCAGCGTGCAGACCAGCGCCGACGTGTACGCCGAGTTCCTGAGACGCACCGCCGCCGGCGAGCGCTTCGGCCAAAGCCAGCCCCACAAGGGCCGGCTCTACCAGGTCAAGCAGCGGGGCTTGCGGCATGAGCGCGCGGTGGACCAGCGCTTGCGGGATGGGCTGCTGAGGGAGTTGAATCTGGAAAAGCGTGTAACGTGGTTTTCCGCCCCATGAAACCCCGCCCCTCACCATTTCGAACCTAGACATGCGCTTAACCGAAGACCAGGCCAGGATCATTCGCGAAACAGCACAAGGCATTTTTGGCGACCACGCCAAGGTGCGCCTGTTCGGCTCTCGCATTGATGACAGCCAGCGTGGCGGGGACATCGATCTGTTGGTGGAATGCGATGCCCCCGTTCCCGACCGCCTGAAAAAATCCCTCGCCCTGGCGGCCAGATTGCAACTGGCGCTGGGTGACCAGCCCATCGATGTGCTCGCCATTGACCCGCAAACCTCGCTTCAACCTGTACATAAAATCGCCATCAGCACCGGGATAATCCTCTGATGCTCCAGCCTTCCCTGCTACCGGTTGATCGATTCCTGTCCACGCTGGAAATCGTGCGGCGTGAGGGAGAGCACCTTGCCTATAGTTGGCGGCGGCTCTACGCCCACCCCATCGACATCGACTGGATCAGGCGCCTGAAAGACGAACCCGAGGCCGCGGAACAGCTGGAAGCCTTCGTCTCCCGCTTTGGCCGTATGCAGGACACCATCGCGGACAAGCTGCTTCCCCGCTGGCTCCTGGCCCTGGGCATCGCCCGGGAATACAGCCTGATGTTGATGCGGACCTATAACCGTACCCGCGACGATGCACGGCAGCGCCTGGCTCTGCCCGATGTGCGCCTGCCTTCGGAACTTTCTCTCCCCATCCAGCCATGACTCCAATACGAAGCCGCCACGCCGGTGAACGCCACAGCCCACCCGTACGCCCCGTCAGGGTTTGCGCGATGTCCCTTCTTCACCTGCCAGCGCGATAACCAACTCCCATGCGCGACATCCTGGTCTCCGCCATCGTCCTGATCTGGCTGATCTACGTGCTCCGGCGCTCCCACTACGGCGCCTACCTGTGGGCCTGGCTGAGCTACATGAACCCCCACAAGCAGTGCTGGGGCTTCGCCATGAACATGCCATTCGCCTACGTCACCTTCGTGGTCACGGCCATTTCCATGTTCATGAGCAAGGAGCCCAAGCGCATTCCCTGGACAAGGGAAACCATCTTGCTGGTGATCTTCCTGCTCTGGATGAGCCTGACCACATACATGGCCTTCTACACGCACCTGGCCTGGGAAGGATTCATCAAGGTACTGAAGATCCAGGCCGGCACCTTCATGACCCTGATGCTCATCAATTCCAAGGAACGGCTGCGCATCTTCGTCTGGATCATCGCCGTTTCCATCGGCTACTACGGCATCAAGGGCGGCATCTTCACCATCGTGCACGGCGGCCAGTACCGGGTGCAGGGCCCCTCCGGCACCTTCTTCTCGGGCAACAACGAAATGGCCCTGGTCATGATCATGACCGTGCCCCTCATCCGCTACCTGCACCTTACCGAAACCAAGGCCTGGGTAAAAATGGGGCTGGCAGGCGCCATGTTCCTCACCACCATTGCCACCTTCGGCAGCCAGTCGCGCGGGGCCCTGGTGGCCATGGCCGCCATGGCCACCATGTTGTGGCTGAAAAGCCGCAACAAGTTCATGACGGGGCTTCTGATCGGCATCAGCGTCATGACGGCCGTCAACATCATGCCCTCGGAATGGTTCGACCGCATGAACACCATCAAGACCTATGAACAGGATGAATCCGCCCGGGGGCGCATCAACGCCTGGTGGACCGCGTTCAATGTCGCCAAGGACAACATCACCGGTGGCGGATTCGAAACCTTCCACGCTCCAACCTTCCGGCGCTACGCCCCTGACCCCACCAACGTGCATGACGTGCACAGCATCTATTTCGAAGCCATGGGAGAGCACGGCTTCCCCGGCTTCTTCATTTTCATAACCCTGATGGCTTTCACCTGGTTCAAGGCCAGCAGCGTCATCCGCGCCACCAAGCGAGACCCGGAAAAGAAATGGGCCACGGACCTTGCCGCCATGGTCCAGGTGAGCATCATCGGCTATGCTACCGGCGGCGCCTTCCTGGGCCTGGCGTATTTCGACTACTACTACCACCTCATCGCCATCACGGTCATTGCCTGGACCCTGATCAACAAGCCAGATTTCTATGCTGCCAAGGCCCCCGACAAGCGCTCCGCCCGGCAGACCGAAGCAATGCCCGCAATCATGCCGGCCCACAATGTGCGTCCCCAGCCCATCAGAAAATGAACATTCAGCGCGGATCGTCCATTAGCATCCAAACCCCTCGCCCTGAGTCCGTCGAAGGATCATCCCAAATCTCCGTTGACCGCTTCATGGCCATTGAGAAGTCGTATGAATCGTGACGTTTGTTGTTGTGTTCACGCTCACCCGGAAGGTGAGCCCACTACGCGCCCGCTTTGTGGGCCTGCGGCCCAGGCAGGCGTCTGGACCGGCCTTCGGACGCGTTCAACTGAAGTTAGTGCAATGAATCACTCTTATTGGTATTTATGTGCAACCCCTTCTGTAGGTCGGGCTTTAGGGAAACGCCGATTCATTGCCCCCCTCTCCCTCGGGGAGAGGGTGGGGAGAGGGTGGGGAGAGGGTGGGGAGAGGGCAACTGATTGATTTTTCTCGGACACCCTCCCTCTCCCCCACCCCTCCCCCCGAGGGGGAGGGGAGTTATTCAGCACTTCCCTAATGGACAATCTCAGCGCAATGAGCCACACCTCACCCTTGCAACCCAAACAAGTAACCGCCCCATGCTAAGCGTCGCCAAAAACATCTACGACTACCGCGAGTTGATGTTCACCCTTGCGTGGAAGAACATCGCCCTGCGTTACAAACAGGCTTACCTGGGGATCGCATGGGCCGTCATCAAACCCCTCATGCTCATGCTCATCTTCACCCTGGTGCGCAGCTTCGTGGGCATCGACAGCGGCAGCGTGCCCTATCCCGTGCTCACCTTCGCCGCCCTCATGCTCTGGGTCTTCTTTCAGGAAGCGGCCTCGGAAGGCGTCACCAGTGTGGTCGGCAACACCGCCCTTATTCGCAAGATCTATTTTCCCAGGGAGATATTTCCCCTCACCAGCGTGCTCACCAAACTGGTGGAATTGGGCATCAACTTCCTCATCATCCTGGCCCTCATGGCCTGGTACGGCATCCTGCCGGGGCCGGAAGTGCTGTGGGTGCCCGTCCTGATCGTCTATACCATCCTTGCGGCCCTCACCATCGCCTTCGTCGGCGCCGCCACCAATGTCTATTACCGCGACGTGAGCAATGCCCTGCCCGTGTTGCTGTCGCTGGTCATGTATGCCTCGCCGGTGATCTACCCCCTGCATCTGGTCAAGGACAAGCTCTTGACCCAGCAGGCCGCCGGCGAATGGTCCAACCTCCTATATCAAATTTACCTGCTCAACCCCCTGGCCGGCCTCATCGACAGCTTCCAGAACGTCATGCTGCGCGGGCAGCCACCGGACTTCTCCGCCATGGCCCCCGGCTTCGTGCTGGTGTGCTGTCTCTTGCCCCTGAGCTATCTGTATTTCAAGCGGGCCGAGGCCTACTTCGCGGACGTCATCTGAACCATGCGTCTCACCCCCGCGCAAATCGCCCTCATCAAGTCCGCGGTCGCCGACCTGGCGGGCCCCGCGGCCCGCGTGCGCCTCTTTGGCTCACGACTGGATGACGATGCCCGCGGCGGCGACGTGGACCTCCTGCTGGAACTGCCGGCTCCCGTGGAACGCCCCGCCCTGCTCGCGGCGCGCCTGGCCGCCCGGATTTCACGCGGCATGGACGGGCGCAAGGTGGATGTGTTGCTCAGCTCGCCCAACCTGGAACATCACCCCATCCACGACCTTGCCCTTCGGGAGGGCCGCCTGCTATGAAGCTGGAACCCGCCCTCGCCCAGCGTCTACGTTTTCTTGCCCGGGTGGTGCAAAAGGAAAGCCGGCATCTGGCCACCACGGACCAACGCCTGTTCGCCACCCCCTTCACCGTTGACCGCGCCAGGCAACTGGAGACCGACCCGGATCTCGCCGAGCGCGTGGAAGCCTTCGTCGGCCGGTTTGGCCGACTTCAGGACACCCTGGATGACAAACTTCTGCCCGCGCTGCTCATGGCCATGGGAGAAAAACCCGCCGCCGTGATCGACAACCTGGATCGCGCCGAACGTCTCGGTCTGATCCAATCCGCCGACGACTGGCTGGCACTACGCCAACTGCGCAATAAAATGGTGCATGAATATGTGGAAGATACGGCCCAGCTCGCCGAGGCCCTGCAGACCGGGCACGAGTTCGTAGCCACCCTCATGGCTGCCGCGCAAAACATGATCGCGGAAAGCGAACGCCGGATTCCCACCCCCGCCAAACCCACCCGCAACTGAACCCCATGCCCATCATCGAAGTCAGCCACCTCACCAAGGAATACCGCCTCGGTGCCATGCAGGGCCTCAAGCAGACCCTGCTCAATACCGGCGCGCGACTCATAGGCAAACATGTTCCCGAGCCCCCCCCTCTCGCAGGCTTCGCGGACAACTTGCACCTGGGACAAACGGTGACTGACCCCAATGGTGATATCAGTGATATCAATGGCGCTATCTTAAGCGTCGGCCATCTGGTCACTGGCGGTTGGCGAGGAGGCTTCCCCCTTTTGCAAAGGGGGAGTGAGGGGGAATATGCGGCGTCAGAGGCCCGGCGAACGGATGAAATCTCACCCACCTTTCTTTACGATGAAAGTCGCATCAGCGACGCTCGACGCTCCCCTCTCACTCGGGGAGAGGGGATGGGGAGAGGGAACCGTTCACGGCCGGGCACTAGGAGCCTGTCGGACTTGAGCGATCGTAGCGAGCCGGGTAGGAGAGCGAGGACAGTTTTGCACGATTTCGAGGCGCATAGTGGGCCTATGCAACGAGAAAGCGGGCAAAAATGGACCGCTCTTCCCACCGGCGCAGTAGATCAGCCTCAAGTCCGACAGGCTCCTAGGCTTTCATGGGCGAGGGGCCATCCGGTCATGGACGGTTACATAAGGGAGAGAACCGCTGCGGAAGCCATAAAGCGTGTGCCATTGCGAAGGAGAAGCGAACATGTTGCAGAGCTATGAAGCGATCTATGACCATGGGCAAATCAAATGGATCACGGACAAGCCCCCGCTGGAACAGGCCCGTGTCATCGTCACCATGCTCCCTGCTCAAGCTGACGCAACCCCACATCCCGGCCGGACGCCCTCGCCCCGTATTGCCGGAAAGGGAAGAATCCTTGGCGATATCGTCGCGCCCGCAGCGCCCGCTGCAGACTGGGATTCTCTTCGATGATCATTCTTGACACCCACATTTGGGTGAACTGGATACTTCAGGGTATGCCGATTCCATCATGGCCGCCATCAATATGCAGCCTTTGGTGGCAGTATCAGCCATCTCCTGTTTTGATGTGGCCCTTCTGGTCAGCCATCATTCACGATGCCCACCTGGCCAGTATTGATACGGTTTTCCCTTCTTACCCGGAACTCAGAGGGCGACTAATTCCTCGCTAACCCCACCCACTCAACCCATGCCCATCATCGAAGTCAGCCACCTCACCAAGGAATACCGCCTCGGCGCCATGCAGGGCCTCAAGCAGACCCTGCTCAATACCGGCGCGCGACTCATAGGCAAACATGTTCCCGAGCCCCCCCTCTTCAAGGCATTGGACGATGTCAGCTTCTCCATCGAGCAGGGCGAAGTCGTGGGCATCATCGGCCACAACGGCGCCGGCAAATCCACCTTGCTCAAGATGCTGGCCGGGATCAGCACCCCCACCCGCGGCTCAGTCAAAGTCAACGGCCGCATCGCCCCGTTGATCGAAGTCGGCGCCGGCTTCGTGCCCGACTTCACCGGGCGGGAGAACGTCTACCTTAACGGCAGCATTCTCGGCTTGTCGAAAAAGGAGATCGATAGAAAATTTGACGAGATCGTGGACTTCGCCGAGATGGCGGAATTCATCGACACCCCGGTCAAGCGTTACAGCTCGGGCATGCAAGTTAAGCTAGCTTTTTCCTTGGCTACGAGTGTCGATGCAGACATTTTGATCGTCGATGAAGTCCTGTCTGTTGGTGATATTGCGTTTCAGCGAAAAAGCTTTGACCGCATGGAAGACATTATCCAGAAACAGGGAAAAACAGTACTTGTTGTCAGCCATAACATTCGCCAAGTTCAACGGCTATCAACCAGAGTCATGTTGCTTGGCCATGGTCAGATACTTGCTGATGGCAAACCGGAAGTCACCTGTAATCAGTTTTTTGATTTAAGTGATAAGCAAATTGACGCGCAACGTGGTACTGCTCAAACCGAGCGTATTCATTCCACGGGGGAAGTTGATTTCCTAGGAGTGGAAATTCTAGATGCCACCGGCAAACCCACGGACTCTATACATTACGGCGACAACATCACCGCTCGTGTACGTATCCATGTCAAATCACATTTGACGCAACCAGTATTGGCGATAGGCGTGCACACTACGGATTTCATATACTTGAGCACACGAGGAAAGAAAATCGCCAATGAAATGGAACCAGGATTTTATTCAATTTCATGCAACATTCAAGATTTTCCATTCCTACCCAGGCGCTACGCGTTGCGGGTCAGCATGTACTCAGGGCAATATCTATCACCATTATTTAACGGGGAGAATCTGGTTTCTTTCTCCGTAACCGACTCCAATCTGAACAGAATAGATACCGCACAAGGTTTTATGCTAATGAACTGCGATTGGAGCTTACAACAAGAAA
>Ga0272446_1002344_pt1 | contig 25985 bp, 27 predicted proteins | sample YNPCB0061_FD_194587 | JGI IMG/M metagenome (GOLD analysis project Ga0272446, IMG submission 194587) | Hot spring microbial mat communities from Yellowstone National Park, WY, United States - YNP-CB-006-1 | ecosystem: Environmental > Aquatic > Thermal springs > Hot (42-90C) > Sediment | place...
GGGATCCCCTCTTTCTGCTTTAGGGTTTTCTTCCATCCTTTCAGACTGGAAAACAGCTAGGCTAGATGAATTCACGCCCCAGAGGTGAACGCCATGGCTCAGAAACAACAGTTTGCCAGCTTTGCCGAGATGATTTCGGGATCCCCGACCCCGATTTTGGTGGATTTTTATGCCACCTGGTGTGGCCCCTGCCGGATCATGGCGGGGGTGTTAGCCCAAGTCAAGGCCCAGGTAGGCGATAAACTGACCATTGTTAAAATTGATACAGACAAATACCCAGAAATCGCCTCCCAATGGCAGGTGTATGCTTTACCGACGCTGGTGCTTTTTAAGAATGGGCAGCCCGTAGACCGACTGGAAGGGGTGCTTCAGCCTGGTGCTCTCCTGCACCGTTTACAGCCGTTCCTCAGCGCTTAACCCTATGGGAGACCTTCCCCGGCAGCAGCTTCTCCAGGGGGCAGCTTTTCGGGATCCCCTGGCCCGGGTTTTGGATTTGGCGGAACAGGCGCTGAAAACCTGGACAGTGCGCTATTCAGATTTTCTCTCCCCTGGTGCGCTGGCAGAAATTACGGAGCGGTTGGGATCCCTAGCGGATTTGCACTGGCAGAGTTGGGGCGGGTATCCCCAAGCGGAACGACAGCGGCTGGCCTTGGCGCGGGTGGAGACCCCTCTCAGCCTCGAGGCCATACCGTTACAGGCGATTGAGATCCAGGGCAATTTCTTGTTTGATCCTGCCACCCACCGGGATTTTCGCGGGGCACTGCTGGGGACAGGGCTGGTTTTAGAAAAAGTCGGGGATCTGATTGTGCTGGGGGAGCAGGGGGCCCAGGGGATCATTGCACCGGAGTTGCTGGACTATGTGCAGTTCCATCTCACCCAGGTGCGCACGGTACCTGTTAAGGTGCGGGCTATTGCCCTCGAGGATCTCAAGATACGTCCCCCTCGGATCAAAGAGATCCAAACGGTTGAAGCGTCCCTGCGCCTGGATGCCGTGGCTTCCGCCGGCTTTGGCATGTCCCGCAGCAAAATGGCCAGTGAAATTGAGCGGGGGGAGGTGCGGGTCAACTGGAAGACCATTCTGCACAGCGATTACACCCTTTGCAGCGGGGATCTGGTGGCTGTAACCGGGCGGGGGCGCCTGGAGATTGGCGAAATCACCGTCACCCAAAAAGGGCGGTACCGCATTGCCCTGAAGCGGTTTCTCTAGCCAGTGGTAAGGTAGAAATCCACACCACGGGTACTGTATGGCTTCTCCCCCCCCCCGCCGTAAACCCACTCCCCAGGGATCCCGCCGCGGCCACGGTTCGTCCCGTCCGCCTCGTTTCAGCCGGGATCCTAAGCATCAACCCAACCGGGATCCCCGCCCTGCCCCCCCCAAGAAGCGGATCCCGAAGGAGACTCCCGCAAAAGTGCAGCCCCCAGCCGTCCAAACGGAGAAGCCTGGTGATCTGGATCCAGACTTTGAGCCAGGGCTTGGGGAATCCACGATTGCTGCTCAGGGCACTGACACCCAAGAGAGCAGCAGGGCAGCGGATCAGGATATTTTCTATGGTCGTCACACCGTCCAGGCGGCCCTGGAGCAAGGCCGGCCTCTGAACCGGGTCTGGTTGATTCCGCAACTGCGCTATCACCCCCGCTTTTTGGGTCTGCTCAAGGCCGCCGCCGCCCAAGGCACGATCGTCGATGAAGTCACCCCCCAGCGTTTGAGTCATATCACCGGGGGCGGTAACCACCAAGGCATCGCGGCCCAGGGATCCCCCTATAACTATGTTGATTTGGAGGATCTGATTGCTCAAGCTCTGGCGGCCCATCCCCAGCCGGTGATTGTAGTGGCAGATGGGCTGCAGGATCCCCATAATCTGGGGGCAGTGATTCGTTCAGCGGAAGCCATGGGGATGCAGGGGGTGATTATTCCCCAGCGGCGGGCAGCCGGGATCACCAGCACTGTGGTCAAGGTGGCGGCGGGTGCCCTGAGCTACATCCCGGTGAGTCGGGTGGTGAATCTCAACCGCTGCTTGGAAGTCCTGAAAACTAAGGGATTTTGGATTTATGGCACAGCCCATCAAGCCCCCCAAGAACTCCCGGCGGTACAGTTTCAGGGGCCAGTGGCGATTGTGATCGGGGCAGAAGGGGAAGGGATTGGGCTGCTCACCCAAAAACACTGTGATGTCATGGTCAAGATTCCTTTGGCCGGGCGCACCGCCAGCCTCAATGCCAGTGTCGCCGCCGGGATTGTCTTTTATGAAATCGTCCGGCAACGGGGACAACGGCTCCGCCACCGCGAAAGCCAGCCCGTCGGTATTTCCTGAGTAACCGAAATCTGAAGGATGGTTGTGCTGTTATGGGGAAAGACGATCAGGAGATGAGAGCTGCTGGGGGGGTCAAGATTTGCCTTAAACAGGCAATCACCTGCTCTGGTCGGAGGGACTGCATACAGGGGTGTCCTGCCACCAAACAAGCCTCATTTTTGAAACGGTGTTCGGTGCAGACTCGGCACTTCACCTGGGCTGGAGGGCGATAGACGTGGGGCATCCGCGGCGCCCACAGCCGCACGGGACTGGCCCCATCCCCATCGGCATCATTGCCAAAGAGGGCGATGGTCGGGCACCCCGCTGCCACCGCCATGTGCATCGGGCCCGCATCCACAGAAATGCACACCTTGGCCTGTTGAAAAGCTCCCACCAGTTGAATCAAGCTGGTTTTGCCCCGTAAATCCACCATCTGGGTTTGGCGGAGGAGATCATCTTCGGTATCGCCGGCGTGATAGAGATCCTGCTGCACCTTGGGGGGACTGCCAATCAAACCCACCCCATACCCCTGCTCTTCACACCAGCGAATCACCTCCAGCCAATACTGGGGCAGCCACATCTTGGCAGGACGGGTGGTGGTGATGTGCACCAAGATCTCCGGCACCGGAAAATCCGGGGGGATCCCAGGCAGTTCGAGGGTGAAAAAATCCGTGTCCACATAGGCCAAACGACAGAAGATTTCGGCGATGTAATTGCTGGTGAGCAGACCCTGATAGCGCTGCAAAAAAGCAGGACTGTCCCAGTCGGGGTCGGCAAGCATTTTCTGCACCACGTCGTCACCCGGGGGGAGTTTGCCGCTGAAATCCGGTTTTAAGCCAGCCCCTGCCAAATAGGTGGGACGGGTCGCTGTCACCGCCACGACATTCAGTTCACTAAATTCATCGCAGTTGATAGCCAAATCATAGGGCCCGGCACTGCTGATGCGCTCCCGCACGGTTTGGGCAAAGGCTTCCAGGAAGTCAGGACGCTGGCTGTAAAGGGGGAAACTAAAGTCAATATAGGGACAGTGGTTGGCCAGGTCTTGGGTGATGCTGCTACCAAAAAAATCGAGGGTGCAGCCAGGATATTTGGCTTTTAAGCCCCGTAACAAGGGAATGGTGATGACAAAGTTGCCGACCTTGGTGGAGGAAAACACCGCTAAATGAGGCCGGTCAGGCAGGGGTTGATTGGCAAAGCGTTCCATAAAGTCCCCACAACACCCTGAATCCCCTAAATCATTGTGAATCATTGTGAATCATTGTGCCCCGCTGGGAGTGTTCTGGGGATCCCCTGGGTACGGAATTTACCCCATGACCGGGTCGGGATCCCGATAAAAAGGTGGCTGGTGGAGGGGGGATCCCCTGGGTAGAGTGGAGGCAGCCGTGGAGGGAGAGGGTGCAAAGCCGGTTTTATCCATCCTTGTGTGCTGCCATCTGGAGCGGTCAGGTGACACCGGAGTGGTTGCCCCTGACTGGGGAAGCCCCTTGGCAACGGGTGATTACGGCGGTGCATGACCTCTGGCAGGAAAGTGAGCAGCCAGGGATTGTCATTGGCAGTCCGGTGCTGTGGTGGCCGGGATCCCCTAAACAGGGAGAGCGCTGGTTATTTACGGGGGAATGGTCGCCGCACACATTGTTTCAGACTCACCAGATGGTTGTGCCTCTTTTGCCCCAGGATCCCCTGCGGGAAGAACGGTGTCTGTGGGTGATTACGCCTTTCTTTTCGGCATTGGTGGTGGCTGGTCGGCATCCCCAGACACAGCAGATGGGCATTGGCATGACCTTTGAGCCGGATGTCTTGGAGCGGGCTTGGCAAGCTCTGCAAATCCGCGTGCAACAGGGCCGCCCCGATGCTCTCAGCCGTTGGCAACAGTTGGGATCCCATTTTCCTTTTCCCCATTACCGGGTTTTGGCGCGGTTCAGTACCTTGCTGCTCCTCAGTGAACCGCTCCCGCCGCCCCCGCCCCCGCCCCGGCAATTACCCGCCCACACCAGTAGCACCGAGAGTCCTCCTCCCCCGGCAGTTTCCCCCCTGGAAGAAGAGGGGCATCCCCCCTCGGAATCTGAGCTGCTGCGGGCCCTTTCCCACGAAATTCGCACCCCCCTCACCAGCATCCTCACCTTGATCAAACTGTTGTTGCGGCGGACGGATGTGAGTGCTGAAGTCCGCAGCTACCTGGAAAAAATGCAGCGGGAATGTCTGGAGCAAATTGATCGGTTTAATCTCATTTTTCAGGCGGTAGAAATCGAGTCCCAGAAAAACCAGAAAAATCTCTCGTCCCACCCTTTAGCCTTGCAGCAAATGCCCCTGCAGGATCTGCTCCGGCACCATCTCCAGGACTGGCAAACCCTTGTCCAACGCCGGGGCAGCACCCTTGCCTTTGAGGTTCCTGAGCAGATTCCCGATGTGGTCAGCGATCCCGCCACCCTGATGCGGGTCTTGCAAGGGGTGATCGAGCGGATTGCCCGCAGTTCTTTACCGGGCAGCCACATCCAGGCCCAGCTCCTCACCGCCGGCGAACAGGTGAAAATCCAACTCCAGGTGACTCATCCCCCCAGCCAAGGGACAATGGATCTAGCCCCGCCCCAGCCCCTGGGACAACTGTTGATCTACCAGCCGGACACAGGAGCGATCAGCTTGAGCTTGCCCGTGACCCAAGCGCTTTTCCGGGCCCTCGGCGGCTACCTCACCGTGAAACGGTCTCCACCCGGCGGGGAAACCATCACGATTTACCTACCCTGCCGGATTTAGCTTATGGACGACTATCAACTGGATGTTCTCTTCCATGAACTGAAAAATCCCCTCACCGCCATTAAAGTCCTCGCCAAGCTCCTCCACAAAAAACTGGGAGAAGGGGATCCCAACCAGGGGTTAGTCCAGTCCATGCTGGCAGAATGCGATCGCCTCGAGGCCATGCTCCGCACTCCCCCCCGCCAAGGCTCCCATCCCTACGATCTAGGGGATTTTTTGCAGAGCCAGCAGCGCCTCTATGAAGCCCTTGTTGCCAGTTATCACCAGACCTTGATATGGAATACATCCGGGATCCCGAAGGGGATCTGTCCGCAGATCAGTGCCTTCCATCTCCGCCAGGTGCTGGATAACTTGATTCTCAACGCCTGCAAATTTAGCACCGCCGGCAGCACTGTCAAGGTAACTGTCAAGGTCAATGGAGCCGCAGATCCCCAAACCGTGCTCCTCGAGGTGACCGATTCGGGATCCGGGATCCCACCAGAAGCCATGGCGCAGATTTTTGTGCCCTATCAGCGCCTCCATCCTGACCAGCCGGGGCAGGGGCTAGGCTTAGCCATTGTCAAAGACTTGGTGGAAAAGAGCAATGGTAAAATTGAGGTGAACAGCCAACCAGGGCAGGGATCCCGATTTCGTGTTTATCTTCCCTTCCTCAATGCCCCTGCTCATGACGCTGCCCATGACCTGATGAACACCCCAGCGCACAACCTGATCAACTCCCAATCGCCTAGTAGTGTTTATGAACCAACCCCCCCGGATTTTATTGGTGGATGATGAGCCAGGGGTACGCGAAGCGGTGCAGTCCTACCTAGAAGCCTGTCAGTTTCGAGTCTTGGCCCTACCCCACCCCAGCCAAGCCTTGGCGCAACTCGATACTTTTCAGCCGGACTTGATCATTTCAGACATCATGATGCCGGGAATGAATGGCTATCAGTTTTTGCAGCAGATCCGCCAGCACGAGAAGTGGCAGGGGATCCCGGTGATTTTTCTCACTGCCAAAGGGCTGACCAGTGACCGCATCCAGGGCTACCGCGCTGGCATTGACGCTTATCTCCCCAAACCCTTTGACCCTGATGAACTCCTGGCCATTGTCGAAAATCTCCTTCACAAGGCTCAAGCCCAGGCATCCCAAGACAGTGTGGCCAAAGAACTCCATGCCCTACGGGATTTGATCACAGAGAAATTAGCAGATTCCCGTCCTGCCCTCACCCCTGCCCCCCCACCGATCCCGTTACAACTCACACCGCGGGAGGCGGATGTGTTGCTCAAGGTTTCAGAAGGGCTGATGAACAAAGAAATTGCCCGCCAGCTCAACACCAGTGTCCGCAACGTCGAAAAATATATCACCCGGCTGCTGACCAAAACCGGCACCAATAGCCGCACGGAGTTGGTGCGTTTTGCCCTCACCTACGGCTTGGTGCCCCTACCCCAACCGGATCCCCAATGATGCACTACCGTCGTTTTGGGCGCACTGAGCAGGAGCTTTCGGTTTTTACCCTGGGGACGATGCGGTGGCTAGGGCAATCCGATGCAGAGGTAGACCGGATTCTGGCCACTGCCCAGGAAGTGGGAATCAACCATCTGGAAACCGCCCCCGCCTATGGAGAAGCCGAAGCCCAACTGGGTCGGGTCTTGGGATCCCGCCGTCCTCAGTTTTTGATCACCAGTAAGTTCCTGCCGGGCACCGCGGATCTGGAGGGGAAACTCCACCGCACCCTCACTGCTCTCCGGACGGACTATCTGGATTTGTGCGCTTGGCATGGGATCAACCTGCCAGAACACCTCACCTGGGTTGTGGAAACCGGGATGCCCATACTGACCCAACTCCAGGCTCAGGGCAAGGTTCGTTTCATTGGCTTTTCTACCCATGGCCCCCTAGATCTGATCCTCACCGCCATCCACACGGGTTTGTTTAGCTTTGTGAACTTGCACTACCACTACTTCCAACCCCGCAATGCTCCTGCCCTGGCAGCGGCCCAAGCAGCGGATCTGGGGGTGCTGATCATTTCTCCAGCAGATAAAGGCGGCCAGCTCTACCAGCCTTCCGAAACCCTGCGCAATCTCTGTGCCCCTTGGGATCCCCTGCATTTTGCCTATCAATTTCTCCTCAGTCACTCTGCCATCCACACCCTCAGCCTCGGGGCAGACCACCCCAGCCAGATTCACCACGCCCTGAAAAGCCTAAAACTCACCTGGGATCCCACTGGCCCCCTGATCCAAGCCCGTTTGCATCAACAGGTGCAGCAGTATGGGGACTGCCAGCAGTGCTACGCCTGTCTGCCCTGTCCAGCGGGGATCCCGATTCCTGAGATTCTGCGGCTGCGCAATTTGGTGCAGGCCTTTGATCTGCAGGGCTTTGCCCGTTACCGCTACAATATGCTTGGCCACGCGGGACATTGGTTTCCAGGGGTGACCGGGGATCACTGCACTGACTGTGGGGAGTGCCTGCCCCGCTGTCCCAGCCACCTGGACATTCCTACCCTGTTGCGAGACACCCACAACCAGCTTTACACCCGTCCCATTCGCCGTCTCTGGGAAACCTAAGGCCGGGGCAAAAGGGGAAAATCCAACTTAGCCCGCACCCCAAACACCCCGCGGGAAAAGCCATCCTGAGCCTGAGCACTGAAGCCCACCCGAATCCGATCCCGCACCTTCAGGTCATAAAAGACTTCCAGGACATCAGGGGTGCGTTCCCCAGGCAGGAGGAAATTGGCATTGCTGAGGGCCCTGGCATAGCCCACCCCCAGGCGGTCGTCGGGGCGGAAAATATCCAGGAGATTCACCCCCAAACTAAAGTGATCGGCATCCACCTGGGTGACTTCACTGCGGTAATAGCCGTAGCGGAAAAACGCCCCCAGACGGATCTCCGGGAAAAAAGCCTCCCCATTGAGTCCAAAGGCTGTCACCCGATCCCCAGGGCGAATGGGGCGCAAGAGGCGGTCATTTTCCCGAAACGTGGAAACCCCCGTATCCCGACCCGTCACAAAAGTGAGCCGGGCCACATAGTTTTCTTGAAAGCGAAAGGCTACTTCCCCCGCCAAACTATCAAACTGAAACACATCCCCCACAAACTGGGAGGCAAAAGGAGCAATTTTCACCGACAGCTCATCGCTAATCAACCAATCCGCCACCAACGCCGGCTTAGCCCCCAGCCCACCCGCCACCAACGCCGGGTTGGTGCCAAAATTAAAATTAAAGAAATGGGTGAGATTATCCTTGGCAAAACTATTGCGGTCAAAGATCGCCGTTAAATCCAGTTTTCCTCCCAAAAACCGCAGATTCTCCAACCCCGGAATGGACTGGGCAATAAACAACTGCTTCACATCTATCCCCCCGGGGCCAAACAGGGATCCGGCAATGAAATCCACATCCAAGCCCAGGACTGTATTACTGCCGAGGGTGTAGCGAGTCACCGTCCCCAAGCGTCCCGCTAAGCCCTGGGCACTGGTGGCTTGCAGACCAACTTGGGCATCGAGGGTCAGTTGCGGCGGGGGTGGGGGTGGGGGGGGCACCTGTTGCGCTTGCAGATCCTGGGCAGACTGGCTGAGGGTGGAATCCAGCAGGGGCAAAGGCGGGGGAGCCGGCTCCAGCCCTGGAATGGGCGGGGGCGTAATCGGCGGGGGTGGGCTAGGGAGAGGTGTCGGCACCGGTACAGGAGTGGGCAATTGTAAGTTCAGGGGAATGGGGCCAGCGGGAGCCAGAGGTTGCATCTGACTGGTGTTGAGGTTGAAGCCCGGTGCTAGCAAAGGCGGCGGCGGTTGGGGGGAAGGCAGCGCCACAGGGGGGAGGGCTTCAGGGCCTGCGCGCAGGACCCAGACCCGATTGAAAATTTGTTTTAATTCCGGGGCTTGACTGGGCCAGCGATTCAACCTAGCCACCAAACGTAAGGTATCCCGGTTTACCTGCTCGGTTTTGATGGACTCAAACAGGGTCTGGCTCTGCACATTAAATTGGTAATCTGGGATCCGCCCGTGGGTACCCTTGATTTCGATGATCACCTGGGGCGGATTGGGAATCACCACCAAACTGGGTGTGGCCCCCGGCAAATTTCCCAAATCCAGGGTGAGAATGTCCCCCGCTGTAAACGCCTGCCCATACACAGGAGCAAGGGATCCCCAGGTCAGAAGGGTAACTAGTCCCAGCCCCCAGGGATCCCGCACCACACACCACTCTCCAGCCAATCAACTGCTTGTAGTGTAACGAGGAAATATCCAGTTGGCACCTGGATCACCCTTATCTAGCGTTGAATAAGCTTGATTTTCTAACTGAGCCACTACAGATAGAGCCATTGCCTTGGCGGGCTAGGAAAATCGGTCTAGGGGATCCCGATACGGTATGATGCTTTTTATCGGTCAGACTGGAATTTTGTTGCGGTATTTATGAAGAAAACCCTTGTCCTCTATGACCAAGACCGGACACTGGAATGCGAAGTCCTGAGACAATTTTCGGTAGAGGGCACCAATTATGCTTTAGTAGTCCCTGTGATGCATCCGGTTCAGGTGCTGTGTTGGGAAGAGGACGAGGACGACGAGGAGCGGGATGCCTTGGTGGATCCCGATGCTGAGGAATTGGCAGCGGCGTTACCGGTGGCGCAGTCGGTGTTGGAAGAACTGAACCTGAAGCTCAACCAAAGTGCCTATGTTTTGACGGTGCAAGGGGAGATTCCGGAGCCGGATGAAGAGGACATTATCGAAATCACCAATGAAGAAGACGAAGTGGAAGAGTACCAGTTATTGGCGACTTTCTTTCACGATGATCTGCAATATGGGGTGTTTGCCCTCCTCGATCCGCTGCTGTTATTTGTGGTCTTACCCGAAAGCGGGGATCCCCATTTGCTTTCTCCCGATACGCCGCCGGCCCTTTTGGATCGCCTCCAGGAAGAACTGGTGGAACAACTGGCGGAATTGGCGGAAGAAGACTAGACCGTGGTGGCGGGCTGGCTGAATCTCAACAAACCCCTGGGGATTACCTCCCACACTTGTGTGAATTGGGTGAGAAGGGTTTACGGGATCCGACAGGTGGGCCATGCCGGCACCCTTGATCCGGAGGCAACGGGGGTATTACCGCTGGCTTTGGGGCCAGCAACGCGATTACTGGCTTTTTTGCGAGGGCCTAAAGCCTACCGGGCGACCTTTCGCTGGGGACAACGCAGCCGCACAGATGATGCCAGCGGTGAGATTACCCACCTGCAGCCTTGCCCTCAGCTTACCCTAGAGGAATTTATGGCTGTGATCCCAGCTTTTGTGGGTACTGTGTGGCAGCGCCCTCCCGATTACAGCGCCATCCGTCACCAGGGCAAACGGCTCTATGACTTGGCTCGCGCTGGCGTACCGATTGCGGTTGCTCCCCGTCCAGTTCAGATCGAGCAGATCGAGGTGCTGGCCTGGCGGGGGGGCGATTTTCCAGAAGTGGATTTGAGCATTACTTGTGGTTCAGGAACCTACATTCGTGCCTTGGCTCGGGATATGGGAGAGCAGTTGGGCTGTGGGGGCTTGATGTCCGCTTTGGTCAGAACCGCCAGTCAGGGCTTTACCCTGGCAGCCAGTATCCGTTTGGCTCCCGATGCGCCGCCCCCCTCTTTATTACCCTTGGCGTGGCCATTTCAGGATCGTCCCCGCATCGGCTTGGATCCCGAACAAGCTCAGCGCTGGCTGTGGGGGCAACGTCTTGGGATCCCTGCGCTGGCGGATAGAGATCAGGTGACCGTGTGGGATCCCGAAAACAGATTTCTTGGCTTAGGGAAAGTGGTCAACAGCGTCTTACAGCCGCTGCGGGTAATCCAGCCAGAGACGGAGTAAGGCAGGAAGGAGCTAACTGTGAATCCGGGGCGGGGGATCCGGTTGTCCAGGCTGATAGGTCGCAGCAATAATCTCCCCTTCCGCTGCCAGCAGCACCGACAAGCGTTCCGCCACCACCTCCGCAGCACAGTAGTGAGCCGCCAAATCCACATACAAACGCCAATGCCGTGCTTCCGCCTCCGCCAATCCCTGGTAGAAGTGCCGCAATTCCACCTCAGGACAATGCTCCCCCAACAAGGTCAAGCGCTCATGACTCCGCGCCTCAATCACAGCCGCCATCAACAGCATATCCACCAAAGCATCGGGATCCTGCTTGCGGGTGACCTGACTTAGCAGGGTGGCATAGGGAGCAGCCGTCAGCTTGCGCAGCGGGATCCCCAAACGGTGCAGATGCCGTTGCACCCGTTCAAAATGGTGCAGCTCTTCCCGCGCCAAAGGTGACAGGGCAGCAAGCAGCTCAGGATAAAGAGGATAGCGAAACATCAAGCTCAGGGCATTTCCTGCCGCTTTCTTTTCGCAATTGGCATGATCAAGCAAAATCAGATCTAAATGGGCAAGAGCCTGCTCCAGCCAGCGGGCTGGGGTCGGAACAGCCAGAGTCAGCGTCAGCATCAGCCCACTGCCCCGCCAAAGTTCAGAAACCGAGCCAGAACCGGCGTAATCGGCAGCAGGATCATAATCGTCAAAAACAGCGCCAACAACGCCAACGCATCTTGGGGAGTATCCGTTTCACTCAGTTCATTGAGAGGCGGGCGCTCCGGTTCCCGCGCCACCAGCAGAATCAGCAGCGCCCAATAGAGCGCAATCACATTGCCAAGAGCAGCAAACCCCAGCACAATCAGGGTCACCAACGTTGTTCGGGCAGCAGTTCGCCGTCCATACACCGCCTGGATAATCCGGCCGCCATCAAGCTGACCCGCCGGCAACAAACTCAGCGCCGTCACCGCCAAACCAATCCACCCCACCGCCACAAAAGGATGGATCCCGATCACCTCCTGGCTCAGTTCCGCCCCCAAAATCAACTTAGCCAGAGTACCCACCAAAACCGAGTTTTGAAAAATCCCACTCGGTACATAAATCAATCCTGTGCCCTGGGAGAGAAAGAGTCCTGCGATCAACACCCCCAAGGAAAAAAGACCCCCCGCCGCCGGGCCAGCAATGGCAATATCAAACAAAGCACGGCGATGGGGAACCGGAGATTCAATCCGCGTCAGAGTCCCCAAAGTCCCTATCCCCAAAGCTGGGATCACCAAAGCCGGACTCAACCTCACCCCATAGCGACCAGCCATCCAGCGATGTCCCGTTTCATGGACAACCAAACTGGCAAAGATCCCCGCCGCAATCGGCAAGGCCTCCACCCACCGCTCTGGGGTCGTGAGCAGGTCAAAACCCGCCAGATTTGCCCCCACCTCCAACATCGTCAGGAAGGCAACCACCATCAAGCCAATCGCCAAATACGTAAACCCTCGGCTGACAGGACGATTCACCAACCTTTCCGGCAAAACAACCACCGTTGGCTTATCATCCCGGTCCTCCACCAAATAGACACGCCACTGTCCCGGCGCCACAGCCTCCATCTTTGCCGTCAGCGCCGCCAAAACGGGATCCGGCTCACCCCGCAGATTCCCCTTGACAATCACCCCAGAGGCATAGGGGATAATCTCCGTCGCAAAAAAAGTATCCAAACCAAAAATGCTGCGGATCCCTTCCAACTCCTCCGCCGTCAGCTTCGATTTCTCCAACTCCTCCAACAGGGAAGTCCCAGCAGAAGTCTGAGGAGAAGGCCCAGGAACCCCCTCCGCAGGAGGCATAGGCGGACGATGGCGCTGCTCTGCAAGCAAACGCCGCCGCAAAAGATTCCCCAAAGCGATATAGATCACCGTGGAAACCGCCAACAGCAGCACAAAGCCAACAATACTTAAGTAAATACCTGCCGACACCAAGCCAATAAAAATCAGCCAAGGCAAAAATAGGGTTAAGCTTTGCAACCAATTCAAAAGCCCAATCCCACCCCGCAGCCGCGCCCGATTAAAACTCCAACCTAGCAGCAGCAGACCACCCAGCAAAAACAAGGGCGTGAGTTCGGCGGTTATTGACATTGCTATTCCAGAACCCCTTTCTCTCTCAAGCTACCACAGCCTCAATCCTCATAGGCACAGCCCAGCAGGAGCAGCAGAACCTGAACTAAGAGTTACCAGCAAACAACACATCCGGAAACTTACTTTGAGCCTCAGCCAGAGGACGCTTCCGCCCCTCTTCCTGCCAGTAGTTGATCACTTCCGTAGCCTGATTGAGCAAAGCAATCCGGTCTTGGTCTTGGATCCAGGTTTTGGACTCCAGCTCCGCTTTCAACTGTTCCCAGGCATCATCCCGCGGCCAAAAAAAATACTTCGTCAAAGGGCTGCGGTTCGTTCCCACCAACTGATCCACAGCCAGGGCGATGTTATTATCCAACCACAAAATTTTGAGTCCAAACTTAGGCACAATAACCACTCAGTTTTTAGCAGCCCCTTATCTTAGCAGACATAGGAAACCCAATCAAGCCATTGACCGTCCTTCACAAAAAACACTTCAAAAGCCAAAAAGGCAGCCCCAAGGACTGCCCATCGACAAAAGAGATGCCCTGCAGCAAGGAAGTCGTGTTAGCGTAGCTCCTTCATCACCAAAGCAGGTTCGTTTTCACGGTTGATCCCCTTCTCAAAGCCAGCCACAGCAGCCCGAGCCCGGCCCGCATGCCACAGATGACCCACAAAGAAGAAGAAGCCCAAAATGAAATTGTGGGCAGCCAACCATGTGCGGGGACTGACGAAGTTAATGGTGTTAATTTCTGTAGCAATCCCACCCACAGAGTTGAGAGAACCAATCGGAGCATGGGTCATGTACTCAGCGGCCCGACGAGCTTGCCAGGGCTGAATGTCATTCTTGAGCTTGTCCACATCCAAGCCATTTGGCCCCAACATGGGTTCCTTCCAGGGAGCACGCACGTCCCAGAACCGCATCGTCTCACCCCCGAAGATGATTTCCCCAGAGGGAGAACGCATCAAGTATTTACCCAAACCCGTAGGCCCCTGCGCAGAAGCAATGTTAGCACCCAAGCGTTGGTCACGGACGATAAACGTGAAAGCTTGAGCCTGAGAAGCTTCTGGGCCAGTGGGGCCGTAAAACTCCGAGGGGTAAACCGTATTGTTGTACCAGACAAAGGTACTAGAAATAAAGCTCATCAACGACACCGCCGCCAAGCTGTAGGAAAGGTAAGCTTCGCCAGACCAGATCAAAGCGCGGCGGGCCCAACCGAAAGGCTTGGTGAGAATGTGCCACACCCCACCCGCAATGCAGATGATGCCAACGTAAATGTGACCACCAACCACATCTTCCAGGTTGTTGACGCTGACAATCCAGCCCTCGCCCCCAAAGGGAGACTTGAGCAAATACCCAAAAATGACACCGGGATCCAGAGTGGGATTGGTAATCACCCGCACATCCCCACCACCAGGAGCCCAAGTATCATAGAGACCCCCAAACCACATGGCCTTGGCCACCAACAAGAAAGCCCCCAAGCCCAACAGGATCAGGTGGATCCCGATGATTGTGGTCATTTTATTCTTGTCTTTCCAGTCATAGCCAAAGAAGGGGAAATACTGCTCCAGGGTTTCAGGCCCCCGAATCGCATGGTAGAGACCCCCCAGCCCCAACACAGCAGAGGAAATCAGGTGCAGCACACCGACGACAAAGTAGGGGAATGTATCCACAACCTCACCACCGGGGCCAACACCCCAGCCCAAACTGGCTAAGTGGGGAATCAAAATCAGCCCTTGCTCATACATGGGCTTGTCAGGAACAAAGTGAGCCACCTCAAACAAGGTCATGGCTCCCGCCCAGAACACAATCAAACCGGCATGGGCCACATGAGCGCCCAGCAAACGACCCGATAAATTGATCAAGCGAGCGTTACCAGCCCACCAAGCAAAACCGCCCTGGGTGCGGTCCGCCATCATTGAACTGTTGTAAATCGTTGTTGTCACCGGGAAATCTCCTCCCAAAACACTATTTTTATGAATCTAAGAAGGGCGGTAACCAACCCAAACCCATTTCCAGATTGAGGGTATCAGCCACCACCCTGAGCTTAAGCCAGACTTCACCAATTAGAGAGCATTACCGCGAGGCAGCACTTCTTCAGGGAAGACAAATTTAGCGTGGGGTTGGTCTTGGGGAGCCATCCATGCCCGGATCCCTTCATTCAACAAGATATTCTTGGTGTAGAAGGTTTCAAATTCCGGATCTTCAGCCGCACGAGTTTCCTGGGAAATGAAGTCATAAGCCCGCAGGTTGAGCGCTAAGCCGACAATGCCGATGCTGCTCATCCACAAACCCATCACCGGCACAAACAACATGAAGAAGTGCAACCACCGCTTGTTGGAGAAAGCAATGCCAAAGATTTGGCTCCAGAAACGGTTGGCAGTCACCATGGAATAAGTTTCTTCCGCTTGGGTTGGCTCAAAAGCCCGGAAGGTGTTGGCGCTGTCGCCGTCTTCAAACAGAGTGTTTTCGACAGTTGCCCCGTGAATAGCACACAAGAGAGCACCACCCAGGATCCCTGCGACCCCCATCATGTGGAAGGGATTGAGAGTCCAGTTGTGGAACCCTTGGAAGAACAACAAAAAGCGGAAAATAGCAGCCACACCAAAGCTGGGGGCAAAGAACCAGCTTGACTGCCCCAGAGGATAGAGCAGAAACACCGACACAAACACCGCAATAGGCCCAGAAAAGGCAATGGCGTTGTAAGGACGGATCCCCACCAAGCGGGCAATTTCAAATTGACGCAGCATGAACCCAATCAAGGCCAAAGCGCCGTGCAGAGCAATGAAAGTCCAGAGACCCCCAATTTGGCACCAGCGGGTAAAGTTGCCTTGGGCTTCAGGGCCCCAGAGGAGCAACAGAGAGTGCCCCATGGAGTCAGCCGGAGTGGAAACAGCAGCGGTCAAAAAGTTAGCCCCCTCCAGATAAGAAGAAGCCAAACCGTGGGTATACCAAGAAGTGACAAAGGTGGTGCCAGTCAGCCAGCCACCAACAGCCAAGAAGGCGGTGGGGAAAAAGAGAATCCCAGACCAGCCGATAAAAACAAAACGGTCACGCTTGAGCCAGTCGTCAACGGTATCAAACCATCCACGCTCTGACCCAACCCGCCCGACAGCGATGGTCATAGTAACGTTACTCCCAATTTTTATGAACTTTATGAACGTGCAAAAGGACAGGTTTCACTTAAAAATAATATCTGACCAGCCTTCGATCACGCTGAATCTAAGACTTGACCAAGATGTGAAACCAAAAATGAACTTTACGTCTGTAACTCTCTGACCCATCAATCTTAGGCAAAAGTACCCAAAATTTTGGGAGAAAGCGTAAAGAGTTGTAAAGTCTGTATCAGTCTAGCAACCCTGAACCCAAACTATCAAGGGATGTTAAGAGTTTTAAGAATTTCTCAGGGGCTCGGCGGACTAGGTTTGGGGTCAGGGAGAGTCTCTTCACGATGGGGGGGAGATCGCTTCGATAGTTGGTGCTACTGACACTGGGTGGGGTTTTTGGATGTAAGTTTGTCTAATCACTGTCACCCCATTTTGGGCTTTCAACCCAGAAGAGAGGGGGTTTGCCCAGACAAAGGTGTGTAAGTTTTATTGGTAGTCTGCTCCTGAAGGTGCTTGCCTCACTCCTGTCCCAAAGTGGGAGAGACAAGCTTGCCATAGGTCTCAATTTGTCCGCAAACAGCTATGACTCTGACACCTAGTGATAGGGATGTTGATGCTTGGGGGAGGGTCTTAGTTGCTGGCGAGGCTGATGGGTTCGTTGACGCGGCGGGAAACGGTAATGCCCCCTTCTTCAAAGATTACCTCTTGGCGCTCAAAGGAAATGGAGACAACCCGGGCTGTTTGGTAGCGGTCTCCCCGGCGGACAATTCCCGGAACAGCTTGATCCCCGGCGACGAGGGCAAAAATATCCCCATCCACATTCATGATGCCGGAAACCAAAACGGTACGGGCAAAACGAGCCGGGTCAGGGGTGGGGGTCGCTATGGCAACAGGAACCTCCACACCATCCTCATTGGTGACGACCAAGGCAGGGGGTGGGGGGGGGAGGGGGGTGGGGGTGGCGATGGTGAGGTCAAGGGGTTGAAATGGATCTGTGCGACCGGCTTGGGCTTCGGCCCGGGCCCGCTCTTGTTCGGGATTGAGGGGGTCAATCAACTGGATATTTACTGCCGTGTCGGAAAAGAGATCCGTGGGTTGGGCCAGAGTGGTTGCTGTGGTGGTTGTCAAGGCGAGCAAGGACACCCCTAGGGTTTTGGGCAGACGGAAGACAGGTTGAGGGGGCACGATCATGGCTGTGTCACCGGTGTATGGAGCAGCATCACGGCCCTATCCTAACCAAAACTCAAGGATTCGGGCAGCCGCCTGTGTTAGGAATTGGTGATGATTCCTGCATGGGGTTGGGGTGTTGATCTGTTTCCAGGGAATAGGGGGAAGGGGCATAAAATAAACAAAGCAAGTACACTACCGCAGATAATAAGATCGGTTCAGCATCTTTCAGCATATTCAGGATAGGTTGTATGCCAGTGAATAGTGCCCGTGTGGATCGCAGTCGCAGTAATGGGGATCCCAGCCAGTTTCGGGAGATTGCCAAGGAGTTGTTGGGGCAGCGCACCAGTCAGGGGTCTGGCAAAAAGGTGACGGATACGGCCATAACCAATACCAGTGGCAATCCCAAATCCTTTTTGGCGATGGCTGCTGCTCTGCGGCGTGGGCAGGCATAATAGACAAGACCTCGACCGTCAAGGACATCCCAGAGTGGGTTTGGTGCAATGGCTGGGACTGCTGGCCCTGGTGACGCTTTTTTATGCTCTTTGGCAGGTGCGGCAGATGCTGATGCTGCTGTTTACGGCAGTGGTGCTGGCAGTTGCTGTGGATACTTTGGCTGCGGTGCCCCAGCGCTTGGGCTTATCCCGGGGTGTGTCTATTCTGGTCACAAGCTTAGTGCTGGTGCTGCTGGGTTTTTTGGGGGGGTTGGTGATTGTGCCGCCCTTGGTGCAGCAGTTTGGGCAGTTGTTGTCTTTGCTGCCTAAGGGCGCTTCTGAAGCCCAAGACTTGTTGACTCAATTTTATGCGCGCTTGCCTGTTGATGTGGAGCCGCCGAGTTTGCAGGAGATTTTTAATACTCTCTCGGCCCAAGTCAACACGGTGCTGGGGCAGTCCTTGGCGATTTTTTCGTCGTTGCTCAATACCCTGATCGGGGTCTTGATTGTTTTTGCTTTGATGATTCTGTTGTTGGTGGATCCCCTGGCCTATGCTCAGATATTTATTTTGATGTTTCCGGCTTTTTACCGTCCTCGTGTGCAGGAGATCCTGCGGCGCTGTCGGGTGTCTTTGCAACGGTGGCTGATCGGGATCATGATTACAAGTTCTCTGGTGATGCTACTCAGTGCGGTGGGGCTGTGGATTCTGGGGGTTCCCTTGGTGTTGGCTAATGCTGCTTTGGCAGGATTTCTCAACCTTATTCCCAATGTCGGCCCGACGTTAAGTGTGGTGGCGCCGATGATGGTGGCCCTGACGGTTTCGCCCTGGAAGCCGCTGGCGGTTCTGGTGTTGTATATCATTATTCAGCAGGCAGAAAGTCATATCCTTACGCCTTTTGTGATGTCGCGGCAGTTGCCCCTGTTGCCGGGGATGGTTTTGCTGTCCCAGGTTTTTTTTACCACCTTCTTCGGGGTCTTGGGACTGTTTTTGGCAGTACCGCTCGCGGCGGTGCTACAGGTGTGGATTCAAGAATTGGTGGTGCGGGATGTCCTGGATCGCTGGCAGGTGGGATCCCCGGTACCCTCGCTGCCTTTGCTAAAACCTTTTCGGGATGGGGATATGCCGCCCACCCTGTCAGAAGGAGATGCCCATGCCGGTGACCATGTGGGTGAATAGTTGGCAGCAGCTCAGTGAGTCCTTGAGCTATTCGTTTATGCAGCGGGCGGTGCTGGGGGGGATGATCGTGGGTGCTTTGGGGGGGGGATTGGGCAGCCTGGCGGTGGTGCGGCAGTTCTCCTTTTTTAGCCATACGGTCAGCCACGCCGCTTTGTTAGGGGTGGTGATCAGTGCTGCCCTGGGCTGGGATCCCACTTGGGTGCTGTTGCCTTTTACGGTGGTTTTTGGGGTGGGGGTGTTGCTGTTGATCCGCACCACAGGATTGTGGAGTGATACGGTCTTGAATCTCACGTTTTCGGGATCCCTGGCGGTGGCTGTGATTGGGTTGAGTGGGCTGCCGGGGTATCGGGGAAATCTGAATCGGGTTTTGTTTGGGGATATTCTCGCCATTCAAGACCAAGACATCTGGCTGAGTTTGGCTGTTTTGATGGTGGCGCTGGCCCTGATTCTGGTTTCTCTCCGCCCTCATCTGGTGGTGATTCTCCACGCAGGGATGGCCAAGGCCCAGGGGATCCCGATTCGGCTTTATGATCTGGGCTTTGGGGTGCTGCTGTCTTTGGGGGTGGCGGTGGCGACGAAGGCGGTGGGGGTGTTGCTGGTGAATGCTTTTTTGGTGATCCCGGCGGCGACATCCCGTTTGCTCAGTCGTCAGTTTGGGCAGTTTATTGGGATGGCGATGCTGGGGGGGGCTGGGTCAGCGGTGATGGGGATCCTGGTGGCGGGGATGCTCAATTGGCCGGCAGGACCCAGTGTGGTGGTGGCCCAAATCGGGCTGTTTGGGCTGGCCCTGGGCTATCGCTGGGTGGGGCAAGGTAGCTGAGGTGCCAGACTGAGAACCCTCACCCCTGACCCTCTCCCAGAGCGGGAGAGGGGGTCTTGAACTGATTCATCAAGGGGACTGGGTTGTGATCAAAGTGACCCAGGTATAGCCAAGTTCTGTAGGATCATTGAGTTCTTCCAAAAATTCCTGCAAAAATGAGGGGATGGTTTCATAAAGGGGATCCAGCGGACAACCGGGCGGGGATCCCAGGAGGGGAGGAAAAACCCAGTATTCCTCGATCAAGGAGAAAAGGGTGGGGATAAGAGGATCTCGATCCTGGATGGCATGGGTGAAGGTGCGGTGGTAGGTGGGTTCGGAGAGGTTGTCGTCATAGAGCACATAGGGTATGCCCATGCCCCAGGCCTGTTCGAGGCGGGGGAGAGCATTTTGGTGGTCATCAAAAATGGCACAAGCTCGATCTTGAGTCCCAATCTCTAGGGAAATGCAGGAAAAGTCGTGGGTGCTGTAGGCGGCGTGGGGGCTACGGTAAACTTGACCAAAGTTGATCGGCATTATCAAAACAGGGTCAAGACAAATGATGGCGGTCTCTGGCGGCAAAAATTGCTCAATCCACCAGGTGGAAAAGCCACGCCAAATGCCTGATTCAATCACAAGGGTGGGTTGAATCCGCTGCAAAAAGGTGGCATAAGCTAAGGCTGTAGCAAACTTCATCCCCCCAGTATTGACGAAGGGACGGCGGCGATAGACCTCGATACACGTCTTCACCATGGCATCCCGCTCCGCAGCACTGGCGAAAATATCCCCTTTCTTGAGGCTGCTGCCCAGGTCTGGAAGGGGGTAGTTGGATGTGACCATGCAGTTCTCTAAGAGTCAAGAAGGGGAGGATTCGTACCGAGTGTAGGCGTCCACGATCCGCTGTACCAAGGGATGGCGCACAATATCCCCTCGATCAAAGTAGCAGAAAGCCACTCCCTCTAGCCCCTGCAGAATCTGCTCTGCCACCGCTAAGCCTGAGAGCTGCCGGGATCCCAAGTCGGTTTGGGTGAGATCGCCGGTGACCACCATGCGGGAACGATAGCCCAGGCGGGTGAGCACCATTTTCATTTGTTCGGGGGTGGTGTTCTGGGCTTCATCGAGGATCACAAAGGCGTGGGAAAGCGTCCGCCCGCGCATAAAAGCCAGGGGAGCGACCTCGATAATTTGCTGGGCCAACATGGCGTTGACCCGTTCTGGCTCGATCAGTTCATAAATGGCATCGTAAAGGGGACGTAAATAGGGATCGACTTTGTCCTGGAGGTCACCGGGGAGAAATCCCAGTTTTTCCCCCGCTTCGATGGCAGGACGGGTAAGAATGATCTTGTCAAAGCGCCGCTCTTGCAGGGCAACCACGGCCATGACGGTGGCTAAATAGGTTTTGCCAGTACCCGCCGGGCCAATGCCAAAGACTAAATCGTGCTGGTGGATCATCTCCACATAGGCTTGCTGGTGGCGGGTTTTGGGACGGATCTCTTGCCCTTTGCGGGTGCGGGCCAAAACGGTTTGCTGGACATGGAGATAGTCGTCCAGTGTGGCATTGGCGACAGCTTGATAGGCAATTTTGACATCGGTGGTGGTGACCATGGTGCCCTCCCCCCAGAGGGGCTTGAGACTCTCTAGACACTGGAGAATCTGTTGGCACTGGGTCTCGGTGCCCTGGATCCACACTTCCGTTCCCCGCAGAGTTAACTGTCCCCCCGACAAGCGCTTCAGCAGTTTTAAGTTGCTGTCTTGGGATCCCGCCAAATTGAGGGCTTGGGTGGGTGAATCGAGAATGAGGGTGAAGTGCTCACTCATGCAGCCGTGAATCCACAGTACAGTTCACTACAACGCAGCAACAGTTCCATGCCCAAGGCGAGGGCGGTCTCGTCAAAGTCAAAGCGGGGGTGATGGTGGGGGAAGGTCAGTCCCAGAGCGGGATTGGCGGATCCCAAGAAAAAGTAACACCCTGGCACCTGCTGTAAGAAGAAAGCCATGTCTTCGCCGCCCATGCTCATTTCGGGGTGAATCTGGGCCTGCTCCCCTAGGGTGAGATGAACAGCTTTGGCGACTAACGCTGTCATTTCGGGATGATTGTGAACGGCGGGATAGGTGCGTTGATAGTCCAGTTCATAAAGGGCACCGTAGGCTTGACAGATTCCTGCCACAATTGCTTCGAGACGTTTGGGAATCACCGCGGCACTGACGGGATCAAAGGTACGCACGGTTCCCCACAGTTCTGCTTTGGGAGCAATCACATTAAAGGCATCTCCTGCCTGAAATTTGCCCACGGTGACCACGGCCGGTTGCAGGGGATCCAGGTTGCGGGAAACGATGGTCTGGAGGGCGGAGATAATCTGGGATCCCACGACAATGGCATCCACGGTTTGGTGGGGCATGGCTCCATGCCCCCCTTTGCCCAAGACTTGCAGATAAAACCGATCCGTATTGGCCATGGTCGGGCCGCTTTTGAGTCCGATGGTGCCAAGGGGGAGGTTATTCCACAGGTGCAGCCCTAGGATGGCATCCACTCCCTCCAGTACCCCTGCTGCGATCATGGGTTTGGCCCCCCCTGGACTTTCTTCGGCGGGCTGAAACAGAATCTTTACCCGTCCTGGTAAGCGCTGCCGCTGCTCAAACAGGAGTTTGGCTGTGCCCAGGGCAATGGCGGTGTGCCCATCATGACCGCAGGCGTGCATCCGCTGGGGAATCTGAGAGCGATAGGGCACCGGGTTTTCTTCTTGAATGGGCAGTCCGTCCATGTCCGCCCGAATCGCCAGGGTCCTGCCCGGTCGGGATCCCTGAATCGTGGCTACGACCCCTGTTTGCGCGATCCCCGCTTCATAGGGGATCCCCCAGGACTGCAAAAGCTCTTGGATAAGGGCAGCGGTGCGCACCTCGGCAAATCCCAATTCGGGCTGCTGGTGGATCTGCCGCCGCCAGTTGACCACCTGGGGATAAAGAGTCCGGACTGAGGTACGAAGCGATTCTAGAATCATGAAACCACTTTGGGGCGACGGCCTTGGCCAAATAGGATCTTGCGGGACTGTTCATTGACGGTGGATCCCGATTTGATCCCTTCTCCTTTGGCATAGGCTCGTTGGACGGCGGGGCGGGCTTGCATGGCTAGAAACCAGCGCTTGAGATTGGGAAAATCATTCAGGTTCATTTGCTGGCGCTCGTGGGGCACAATCCAGGGATAGCAGGCCATGTCGGCAATGGAGTAGTCGCCGGTGATAAACTCTCGATCGGCAAGTTGGTCATCGAGGATCCCGTAGAGACGCTCAGTTTCTTTGACGTAGCGCTCGATGGCGTAGGGAATTTTTTCCGGGGCATAGGTGACAAAGTGATGATTTTGCCCCAGCATCGGCCCGAGACCGCCCATTTGCCAAAAAAGCCACTGCATGACCTCAAACTTACGTCGGGTATCAGTGGGCAGAAACTTGCCGGTTTTTTCGGCGAGATACTGCAAAATCGCCCCGGACTCAAACACACTCAGGGGGCCATGCCCATCGACAGGGGCGTGATCCACAATCGCGGGAATGCGGTTATTCGGAGAAATCTTCAGAAAAGCTGGGTCGAACTGTTCGCCGGTACTGATGTTCACGACTCGAATCTGGTAAGGCAGTTCTGCTTCTTCCAGAAAAATCGTGATCTTGTGACCGTTGGGGGTAGGCCAATAAAACAGTTCGATCATGGGCAGTCCAGGGATCCCGAAACGCTTTGGGTTATTTCTGTCATACCACAGGATCTGGATGGGGATCTCAATGGGGATCCGAGTGGCTGTGGCCGCGCACATTGGCGTGAAAGGGGCGTTCTTCCCGTTGGCAAGGGATCCTGTGATGGCTACACCATTCCTGCAAGGGGGGATCCCACTGAGCTAGAACCGTGCCATCCTCAAGAATTTGGGCGGGGCGATGCCAATTGCCGAGGTGATGGGCTACTTTTCCAAGGGTGAGGGCATCCACAAAGGGAATGGTAAGGACAGGTTCTGGGCGGGCCCGCACCAAGATTGTGAGGGACTCCTTTTGCCACAGGCAGTCTCCCTCTTGAAGGATGGTGCCCCGGGGCAGAGCCAGCAACAGCACTGTCCCCGAAGGGGTGACCAAACGTTGCCGGGGCTTGCAGCGGTCATCCCATATCAAAGCAACCTCCTCCACCCGAGCGGTTGTCCCTGGGGCGGGGACTAGGTGTGTCACAGTTATCTCTTCCGGTATCTCCTGCCCTGCCATCCGCTTCTCTCACCCTCACTTGTTCACTTTATTCATTCTGGGATCACATCCCCGATCCCCAGCCGCTGCCCGTTGAGAAAGTCCCAACCGGATTGGGCTTTTTTGCCAGGGGGCTGCACCCGCGTCAGCAAAAGGGATCCCTGACCTGTCTGCACCCAGAAGCCCTGCCCCTTAACCACCCCCACAATCGTACCAGGGGCTGCCCCAGGGAAATCCCCACCCCCCACCTGGGTTGCCAAAAGTTTTAGGCGCTCACCCCGATAGGGGATCCACGCCATGGGATAAAACCCCCGCACCCGGTTATGAATCCTCAAGGCGGGATCCGTCCAGTGCAGGTGAAAGTCTTCTGGTTTGAGCAAAGGGGCATAGGTCGCCAGCCGGGGATCCTGGGGGATGGGGGTGAGGGTTCCTGCTTGCCATTGCTCGAGGGTGGTGATCAACAGACGGGATCCCAAATCAGCGAGTTCTTGGGCTAAATCTTCGCGGTTCCAGGTGGGGTGAATGGGAAGGGTCGCCTGCAATAGCACGGGGCCCGTATCCATGCCCTCATCCATGAGCATGGTGGTCACCCCCGTTTCCTGTTCTCCATTGGCCAAAGCCCACTGAATTGGGGCGGCTCCCCGATAGGCAGGCAACAGGGAAGCATGGACATTGATACAGCCGCGGCGGGGCATAGCCAACACTTGGGGGGAGAGGATCTGACCATAGGCCACCACCACAAACACATCCGCATCCAATGCACTCAGGGCAGCCAAGGTCTTTTCATCTCGGCGTAAGCGCTGCGGCTGCCACACCGGGATCCCGAAACTCTCGGCCAGCACCTTGACTGGGGGTGGGGATAACTGCTGCCCCCGCCCTTGGGGCCGATCCGGCTGCGAAACCACGCCCACAACCTCAAATGCTGAAGGGTGTTCACCCAGCCGCTGTAAACAGGGAACGGCAAAGTCAGGTGTCCCAAAAAAAACAATTCGCATTGGCAAGAGAACGGCATCTGAAGATTATCTCATTGTGCCTTGGTTTTTGACATGAGCAAAAAGGGTGGAGCCAATCCTAGAAAATAAGGAAAATCCAGACCCAAGACTCAAAATAGCATCAACCTTCCAGCAGTCCGCTATTCACAATCAGCTTAGTTACGCAAACAAAAGCCTTACACTTTTACTTGTTTCCCTAGCCATGAGAAATATCGGAAAGTGATCAGTATGTTTGATGACTAACCAAAATAATCATAAATTAATGGTCATGGAGTTGCCCTTCAGATCGATTATTTATTTCCGTCTAAAATAACCCAAAAAGTTTTCTTTTTGACTTGCTTTGTAACCCCTCTGATAGGGTAGTAATAGTATCTCGTCCGGTGGATTCATTCACGCCACTAGCAACCTCTAAAAGGGCTAGACGTTGTTCGTCAGATAATTTTGCACCCGTAAAATCAGCCCCCTCAATGATCACCCCTGTGAGATCCGCACTGAGCAAATCCACCAGGGTTAAGTTGGTCTGGGTGAGATTGGCTCCTGTTAAATTTGCTCCCATCAGAGAAGAACCCGTAAAATTGGATCCCTGTAAATTGGCTTGCTGAAATTGGGACTGATAAAAATTGCTATTAAAAGCAGCAGCCTGCACCAAGCTCGCCTGGGATAACGTCGCATGACACATGCGAGTTTCTTGGAAAATAGCCTTGTCCAACCGGGATCCGCAGAGATTAACATAGTCGGCGTTGGCATTGACAAAGTTTGCCCCCCGCAGGTCGGATTGAGTTAAAATTGCCCGATCCAAGTTTGCCTTTTGAAAATTGGCCAGCCGCAAATCAGCATGGCGCATACTCACTGCTTGCAGGTTGGCACGGGCAAAGTTGGCTTTGGGCATCTGCACCCGATCAAATAACCCCCGCGATAGTAAAGCCTCTTCCGCATTAGCCATCATCAGGGAGCGCTTATTTTTAAGAGCCTCAGACAAGTCTCGCGTGGTCTCGATTCGTACCTGTTCCGGTGTCGTCACAACCAAGGATCCCACCATAAGAGATTGTGCTATTGCTATAAGTTCTAGCCTAGCTTTCTGCCTTTAAGAAAAAATTAAGTCTGCATTAACTAATGAGGGGTACGGGGAGCTATAAGTCCCGCGCTGTATGCGAAGCAACCCTGCGGGAAGCTAGCTACAGCGTCGGGATA
>Ga0272446_1002345_pt1 | contig 25984 bp, 18 predicted proteins | sample YNPCB0061_FD_194587 | JGI IMG/M metagenome (GOLD analysis project Ga0272446, IMG submission 194587) | Hot spring microbial mat communities from Yellowstone National Park, WY, United States - YNP-CB-006-1 | ecosystem: Environmental > Aquatic > Thermal springs > Hot (42-90C) > Sediment | place...
AGCGTCAAGTGGGGCTTCGATGGACGCCTGATGATGGAGAACTCGAAAACCTACGGCAACGTCTCGCCGTCCTACGATTTCGCCAGCACCTATACGCTGGGGCCGCTGGACAATTCACCCGCTTCCCCCGGCGTGGGACAGAACTTAGCCAGCTTGCTGTTCGGCATCCCCACCGGCGGCGGCATCGACTTGAACGACTCTCGAGCCGAGTCCTCACGCTTTGTCGCGCTTTTCCTCCAAGACGACTGGCGGATCAGCCGTAAGCTGACCCTCAACCTAGGCTTGCGCTGGGAATTCGAGAGCCCCATGACGGAACGCTACAACCGTTCTTCCCGCGACTTCGACTTCAACACTCCCAATCCCATCCAGCCGCAGGCTCAAGCCAACTACTCCCAAGCCCCTATACCTGAGATTCCTGCGGCTCAATTCCGCACGCTCGGCGGCTTGACCTTTTTGGGCGTTGGCGGCAATCCGCGCGGCATCCGCGACCCGTACTACCGCGCTTTCATGCCCCGGTTCGGCTTTGCCTACCAGTTGCGCAACCGCGTGGTTTTGCGCGGCGGTTACGGAATCTTTTACGGGCTACTGGGCGCCGATTATAGCGATGCGGCGCAGCCGGGCTTCAATCAGCGGACTAGTCTCGTCGCCAGCCTGGATAACGGACAATCGTACATCGCCTCTATCTCCAATCCCTTCCCCAGCGGCTTACAGAAACCTCTGGGCGCCGCCGGCGGCATGCTGACCTTCCTGGGCCGCGCGCCAGGCTTTTTCGCCGCCGACGGGCGCCGCCCTTACACTCAGCGGTGGAGCTATTCGATCCAGTTCGAACCCATGGCGCGTACGGTGTTTGAAGCCGGTTACATCGGCAGCCGTTCCGTGCGCGTGCGCGCTGCGGCCGCCATGAACCCTGTCCCACGCAACTACCTCAGCACTTTACCGGTTCGCGACCAAGCGGTCATCGATTTTCTCTCAGCCCGGGTCAACAACCCGTTCCGGGGCATCGCCGGCTTTGAAGGCACGGCGTTCTACGGCGGAACCACGACAACCCGGTCGCAGCTCCTGATGCCTTACCCGCATTTTGGCGGCTTGCAAACCGACCTGCCCGCAGGCAGCAGTTGGTATAACGCCCTCACCCTCCGCTTTGAACGCCGGTTCGCGAAGGGGTTCCAAGTTCAGTCCAGTTACACCTGGTCGAAAACCATGGAGGCGGTCAGTTATCTTAACCCGACGGATTCCATCCCCGAACATGTGGTGAGCAACCTGGACCGGCCCCACCGCTTCAGCGCCTCCGGTCTTTATGAGCTGCCTTTCGGACGAGGCAAACGCTTTTGGGGAAACGCCGGCGGCATCTGGAACCACATCGTAGGCGGCTGGCAGGTTCAAGCCATTTACCAGGCCCAGAGCGGACCCGGTCTGGCCTTCGGCAACGTCATCTACACCGGCCGTTATCAGGATTTGAAACTGCCCTCCGATGTCCGCAACATCGACCGCTGGTTCAACACCGACGGCTTTGAGCGCAACAGCCAGCGCCAGTTGGCCAACAACATCCGCACGCTGCCCAGCCGCTTCTCAGGCGTGCGCGCCGACGGCATCAACGTCTGGGATCTGTCGGCGCACAAGAACTTCAAGATCTGGGAGCGGCTGACCATGCAGTTGCGCGGCGAGGCCGAAGGCGCCATGAACACGCCAAATTTCGCCGCCCCGAATGTTGCTCCTACCAGCACCCTGTTCGGGCGCGTCACCGCCACGCAGACCGGCCAAGAAGAACGCCGCATCTTCGTCGGCTTGAAACTTCTTTTCTGACCGCCGGGCGTGGGAAGATGAATTTCTGATCAGCGATGAACCGCCGCACTTTTCTTGTGAGTTCCATCTCCGCGGCCGGCGCCGCCGCAGCCGGTGCACCAGGCGTCCCCGAACGGCCGAACGTGATTTGGCTGTTCGGCGATCAGCACCGCGCGCAAGCCCTGTCCAGCAATGGCGATCCGAACGCTCGCACGCCCAACATCGACAACCTGGCGCACACCGGCGTGAACTTCACCGGAGCGGTGTCGGGATTTCCGCTCTGCTGCCCGTTTCGCGGCTCGCTGCTCACCGGCCGCTATCCGCATCACTGTGTGCCGGGCAATGAATATGGCCTGCCGGAGTCGCAGTTGACCATAACTGCCCCTCTCAAAGAGGCCGGATATCAAACCGCGTATTTCGGAAAATGGCACCTGGACGGATTTCGGGAGCGCGACGGCCGCGCGGCCATGCACATCGTTCCCCCCAAGCGCCGCCGCGGCTTCGACGTATGGGCGGCTTATGAAAACAACAACAGCCAGTGGGATAGTTGGGTCCACGGCGGCGAGGGGAAGGATGCCTTCCACTATCGCTTGCCCGGTTACGAGACCGACGAACTGACCAATCTCTTGATTCGCTACATCCATGAGCGGGGAGAGGAAGCCCGCCAGGGGCGAGCCCGGCCGTTTTTCGCCGTCCTTTCCGTGCAGCCCCCACACGACCCTTACGTGGCGCCGGCGGAGTTCATGGGGAGGTATAACGGCGCCCGCCTCGAGCTGCGCCCCAACGTTCCCGGCATCGCCTCCGTCCAACAAACGGCCCGCCGCGATCTCGCCGGCTATTACGCCATGATCGAGAACTGGGACTGGAATGTGGGCCGCATCCGCGCCGCCCTGGATAAAGCCGGGCTCTCGTTCCATACTCACATTCTGTTTTTTAGCGATCACGGCGACTTGCACGGCTCGCACGGCGAGTACCGCAAACGGCTCCCGTACGAGGAATCCATGCGCATTCCCTTCATCATTAGCGGCGAGCAGCCCATGGGCTACGGCGACAGGCGCGCCGGTCGTGTGCCGCAACTCATCAACCACGTCGATATCGCTCCCACCACCCTGGGTCTGTGCGGCATTCGCAAACCCGAGTGGATGGAGGGCTGGGATTACTCTTATTGCCGCATCCGCAAAGAAGCGCCCGCCGGAGAACCCGATTCCGCGTTTCTCCAAGTGGTCGACGCCCGCGGCGGCAACCAGAACCTGACCAGCCCTTACCGCGGCATCGTGACCAGGGACGGCTGGAAGTACGTCTGCTTCGAAAACACCTCGTGGCTTATGTTCAACCTCAACGAGGATCCTTACGAGCAGGTCAATCTCGCTCACAATGGCCGCTACCGGGCGGAGAGAAGGAAGCTCATCGCGCGGCTGCGCCAGTGGATCGCCGATACCGGCGACAAGTTTTCCATCCCGGCGGAGGACCGTTAGGATGCACTTTACAAGACCATGCCAGTCCGGGTCTCGCCGCCGCTGCCGGTTTGCTGAGGCGGCGGCTGTGTCTCGTGCCAGTCGCTTTAAGGTGGCGCCGTTTTAGGTGCATACTGGATGCTTCCGATTGACGAAATTTTCGTTCGTGGTATAGAATTCTCCTAACCGGTTGGCCGGACCCGGGGATCGCGCCTCGCAGGCCCGGCGCCAAGGCTGAAGCGACAGAATGCTTGGGAGGGCGCCATGAGGATCATAGCAGTGGGGTTTCTATGTGCGGGCCTGGCCTATTGCCAGCAGGACCCGCGCGGGCGGATTGAAGGACAGGTAACGGATCTGACCGGGGCGGTAGTGCCGCGGGCGAGCGTTAAAGCCGTCAACATCGAAACCGGCGTCGCCACCATAGCGGTGAGCAACGAACAGGGTTCGTATGAACTCATGTACTTGAACCCCGGCCAGTACCGGGTCGAAGTGGAACTGGCGGGTTTTAAGCGTTGGACCAATCCCTCGGTCGAAGTGCGAACGGGAGAACGCCTTCGTATCGACGTGCGGCTGGAGGTCGGCAATATCACCGAATCGGTCGAAGTCACCGCCGAAACGCCGGTGCTAGAAAGCGTGGTGAGCAACCTCGGACAAACCATCACTTCCCGGCAAACGGCGGAGCTGCCCTTGAGGGGCGGCAGCCTGGCGTGGCTGTATACCATGACTCCGGGAGTCGTGTTGCCAAACTTACCCGCAGGCGGGCCGTGGAATGTCGATCAGGCCTCGCTTGGACGCGTGGCAGGCGGCGGGCTGGGCAGTTTCGACTTCAACCTCGACGGTGTCAGCAGCAACGCTTACGGGGGGCGCACCGCCATCGTTCCGCCCCAGGACATGGTTCAGGAGCTCCGCATCGAGACCAACAGCTTCGATGCCGCCGTGGGCCACTCGACGGGCGGTTCGGTGAACATCACGCTCAAGAGCGGCACCAACCAGCTTCGCGGGACCCTGGGCGTGTGGCTGGCCAGAGGGCCGCTGGTGACCCGCAATTTCTTCGTGAACAAATTCATTTTCGATCCCACAACGGGACCGGTGACGCCCGAAAAGATTAAGGCCAAAACACCCCTCGACAATTGGTGGCGCGGCAGCGTCGCCGTGGGTGGTCCGGTGCTCCTGCCCCGGATCTACAACGGAAGAAACCGCACTTTCTGGATGTTCGGCTTTCAAAGCCACGACCGCTCGCAGCCCGTGCAGGACACCGTGGGCGTGCCCACCGAAGCGCAGCGCAACGGCGACTTCTCGGCGCTGCTGCGCCTCGGTTCGCAGTACCAAATCTACGATCCCTTCACCACAACCCCAGCCGGCGCCCGCGTCAGCCGGCAGCCGTTCCCCGGAAACATCATCCCTCCCAGCCGCATCGCCGCGGCGGCCAAGACCATTCTGAAATACTACCCGCTGCCCAATACGGCAGGCACTGCCGACTTTCAGAACAACTACGCAACCACCACGCCCAAGGATCAGGTGCTGCGCCAGCCGGTGGTGCGCATCGATCACAATTTCAGCGAAAAGGGCAGGATGTTTGCCCGCTACTCCCATTCGGATTTCACCGGTCACTTCGACCAGTACGTGCCCGGGAGCAACGTGCGCGGGCGCCAGCGCGGGCGCCCGCACCGCGGAGCCGCTTTCGATTACGTGCGCACGCTGTCGCCCGCCTGGGTGGTGGACACGCGCCTGGGCTTCACCTGGTTTCGCGAGATCCAAACCTTCGACAACATCCCTTACGACCTCAAAGAATTCGGATTCCCCTCGTCCCTGATTTCCCAGTTAGATCCGCGGGCGGTTTCCTTCCCCATGATCAACGTGAACGGCTTGCTGACGCTGGGAAACGACAGCGGTTTCCGGCAAACCTATTATTCCCACAGCTTGCTCAATACCTGGAGCTGGATCCGCGGTCTACACAGCGTGCGCTTTGGCGCCGATGTTCGCATCCAGTACGACAACAGCTACAGTTACGGCAACGTCTCGCCCCGCCTGAACTTCGCCGAAACGTACACCCGCGGACCCTTGGACAACTCGCCCGCTGCGCCGAATGGACAAGGGCTGGCGAGTCTCCTGTTGGGCATTCCCACCGGAGGCTTCGTGGACCTGAACGATTCCTGGGCCGAAGCTAGCCGCTTTTACGCCCTGTTTCTTCAGGACGATTGGCGGGTGCGAAGAAAGCTCACCTTGAATCTCGGATTGCGCTGGGAGCTCGAAACGCCGGTCACGGAGCGCTTCAACCGCAGCGCCAGCGACTTCGACTTCACCACTCCTAACCCGATTCAGGCGCAGGCGCAGGCCAATTACGCCCGAGCGCCCATCCCCGAAGTCCCCGTTTCCGCCTTCCGAACACTGGGCGGGTTGACCTTTGCCGGACGCGGCGGCAGTCCGCGAAACCTGCGAGATGCCTACTACCGTGCCTTGATGCCGCGCTTTGGGTTGGCTTACCAGGTCACGCCTCGCACGGTCTTCCGGACAGGCTACGGCATTTACTTCTCGCTGCTGGGAGCGGATTTCAGCGACAGCCAGCAGCCCGGCTTCAGCCAGCGTACGAACGTCATCCCAAGCAACGATAACGGAATCACGTATGTGGCTTCGATCTCCAATCCGTTCCCGGAAGGACTGCAAAAGCCCCTGGGACCCGCAGGCGGCCTTCTAACCTACCTTGGCCGGTCCCCCGGCTTTTACCCGCGCGACGGACGCCGCCCGTATACCCAGCGCTGGACCGCCAACCTGCAAATCGAACCGCTGAAAAGGACCGTCGTGGAAATCGGGTATCTCGGCAGCAAGTCCGTCCGGAGCCGGGTCTCGACCGCCTTCAATCCCGTCCCACGGCAGTACTTAAGCACGTTGCCGGTGAGGGACCAACCGGTCATTGACATGCTCTCCGCTTTGGTCACCAATCCGTTCACCGGCATCAACGGGTTTGAGGGCACGGCGTTTTTCACCTCCCGGACCACCAGCCGGAGCCAGTTGCTGCGGCCTTTCCCCCATTTTTCGGATCTGTCGGCCGATCTCCCTGCGGGCGCCGCCTGGTATCACGCACTGACCGCACGTTTCGACCGCCGCTTTTCGGGAGGATTGCTGCTCCAAGCCAACTACACCTGGTCCTCCACCATGGAGGCAGTGAGCTACCTGAACGACACCGACCCCATTCCGGCGCACGTCGTTTCGAATCTCGACCGCCCGCACCGCTTTAACGCCAGCGGCATCTGGGAACTCCCGGTCGGGAGAGGCAAGCCGCTGCTCCGCCAAACGCCAGGCTGGTTAAATCATGTCGTGGGCGGATGGCAAACGCAGGCCATCTTCACCTGGCAGGCTGGACCGCCCCTGGGCTTCGGCAACGTTATTTATTCCGGCACGTACGATCAAATCCGCTTGCCGTCCAATCAGAGGTCGCTGGAGCGGTGGTTCAATACCAGCGGCTTCGAACGAAACAGCCGCCTCCAACTAGCCAACAACATCCGCACCTTCCCTTTGCGCATCCGGCAGGTGCGCGCCCCGGCAATTAACATTTGGGATATGAGCGCTTTCAAGAACTTCCAGATTCGCGAGGGCATCCGCCTGCAAGTGCGCTGCGAGGCTGAAGGGGCGTTGAATCATCCCAACTTCAATCCGCCCAATACTTCGCCCACAAGTACGCTATTCGGCTCGATTACGTCCACCCAGACCGGTGAGGGCGAGCGCCGCATGTTTGTCGGGCTCAAGTTGATCTTTTGAGTTCAGCCGCTTGCGGATAACTTTGAAGCCGCAGCCTGCCGCGCGCCAAACGGAATCTCAGCAGGCGTTGCGTGGCGGAATTACCCGGCTCTGGCATTCGGCGCAGAAGGCGGGCTGCTTCAAATCAAGGCGCTCGACGCTGTGCGTTGAGGCCATGGCGCATTGCCAGTCGCGGCAGTGGCGCAGCCCGTACGTGTGACCCAGTTCGTGAACGGCTTCGATGAACAGCCGTCTTTCGAGCAGAGCCGGATTCGCCGGCAAGCCATAGAACCGTTCGTCCAGGCGGCACAAGGAGACCACCGCCCGCCGCCCGCCCAGTTGGGCTTCGCCAAATACAAACGTCAGCACCGGCACGTACAGATCCAACGCGGTGACCCCGAGCAGGCGAACGTCCCCGTCCGGTTGCATGGCTTCCAGCAACAGGGTCGAGTGATACTGATTGCGCTCCGCATGGAACGCCGCGTCCGCTTCCAGCACCTCCTCGCGTACATGGCAAGAGGTGCGGAACACTCGCACCAGAGCTGCCGCCAGGCGGTCCAGAACATCGAGCGCCGGCGTCCCGCCGCCCTGCTTGCTGCCCACCCGCATCAGGTGGATGCCGGTCACGGCTGTTTAATTCCGTATCGCTTCAACTTGTTGTAGAGCGTCGTGCGGTCGATGTCCAAAGTGCGCGCCGCACGCGACATGTTCCATTGGCATTCGTCCAACACGCGCAGAATATGCTGCTTTTCCACCTCCTCCAGCGTTCGGCCGGTTTCCAGGGCCGGCGCGTTCAACTGGAACGGGAAGTCCGCCGGCTTGATCTCCAGGTCCCGGTTGATCAGCAAGGCCCTCTCCACCGCATTTTCCAGCTCGCGCACATTGCCCGGCCAGTCGTAGGCGAGCAGCACGTCGAGCGCGGCCGCCGACAGGCGCGGCACGGGACGGTTCATGGCTTTGGCGTACTTGTCCAGGAAATGCGCCACCAGTAGCGGGATGTCCTCGCGCCGCTCCCGCAAGGGCGGAAGGTGGATGGCGAATACGTTCAGCCGGTAGTAAAGATCCGGACGGAAGGTGCCCTCCTTCACCATCGCCTCCAGCGGTTTGTTGGTGGCGGCGATGCAGCGGAAGTCAACGCTGATGGTCTCATTCGAACCCACGCGCACGATTTGCTTTTCCTGAAGCACCCGCAACAAGTCCGTTTGCGTTTTGAGGCTGATGTCGCCGATCTCGTCCAGAAAAACGGTCCCGCCGTCGGCGACTTCGAATTTTCCCTTCTTGCGGTACTGCGCGCCGGTGAAAGCGCCCCGCTCGTGCCCAAATAGCTCGCTTTCCAGCAACGTCTCCGTCAGCGCGCCGCAGTGGATCACCACCATGGGCATGTAGCGGCGCGGGCTGGCGGCGTGAATGGCGCGGGCGACGATCTCCTTGCCGGTGCCGCTCTCGCCGGTAATCAGCACCGTGGCGTCGGTGGGCGCCACCGTTTCGATTAATTCGATCACCCGCTTCATCGGCGCGCTTTGCCCGATGAGCTGGGTGTGGGGAAACACTTCCTGAAGGTTCTCCCGCAGCCGCACCACCTCGCGTTTCGCCCAGCGGTGCTCCAAAGCGTTGTTCACCAAGTGAACCAGTTCGTCCGGGTCAAAAGGCTTGGTGATGTAATCGTAGGCGCCGTGCTTGAGAGCCTGCACGGCGGTCTCCACCGAGGCATAGCCGGTCATGATGATGATGGGCAGCTCCGGATCGATCTCCTTCAACTTGCTTTGCAGCTCCAGTCCGTTGATGCCCGGCATCTTGATGTCCAGCAAAGCGATGTCCCACTTGCCCCGGGCCATATGCTCCAAGGCTTCGCGGGCGCTGGCGAAAAGCGTCATCGAGTAGCCTTCGCTCTCGAACCATTTGCCCAGGGAATCGCGCACTACCGGATCGTCATCGACGATCATCATCCGGGCTTGCGGGCGTTCGTTGGCGTTCAACTGGCGTTCCTCCGTCCGGCTTCGGCTGCCGTCAATTCCGTCTCGGGCTCATCCGGCGGCGCGTCCACCGGCAAAACAACCGTGAATTCCGTTCCCTGCCCGGGTTCGGACTGGACCTCGATTCTGCCTCCATGGCGTTCCACGATGTTCTTGGCGATGGCCAGACCCAACCCCGTGCGGTGCTGGTCTTCTTTCGTGGTGAAGAACGGTTCAAAAATTTGCGGCAACACCTCGGGTGAGATTCCGCTGCCCGTATCACGGACCCGCACCGCCACCGTCCGGGACTGCGCATCAAATGCGCTTTCCACAGTCAGCTTGCCTCCGTTTGGCATGGCTTCGGCGGCATTCACCATCAACACCACCAGCACCTGCTGAACCTGCCCGGCGTCGCAATAAATCTCCGGCGCCGAGCGATCCAACTGGACATCCACTTGGATTTCCTGCAAGTCAAACTGGTGACGCACCAGTTTCAGCGCCCGCTCCACCAGCCCGTTCAAATCCGCCAGCGCCCGCTTGGGTTTGGTTTGCCTGGCGAACGCCAGCAAATTCTTCATGATATCGCCGCACCGCTTGCTCTCGCGCTCCACCACTTTCAAGTTATCCAGAATGGCGCTCTTCACCGCCGGGTCCAGATCCAACCCTTGCACGGTCTTCAGCGTCAGCCGCGCGTAGGTGAGCATTCCGAACAGGGGATTGTTCACTTCATGGGCCACCGTGGCCGCCAGCTTGCCGAGCGACGCCATTTTCTCGCTCGCCACCATGGTGGCATAGAGGCGTTCCAGTTCCTCGCTCTTTCGCCGGACGCGTTCCTCTAGCGTTCGAGCCCACTCCGTGAGTTCCTGGTGAGCCTTCGACAGGTCGGCGGTCATCCGGTTGAAGGACTCCGCCAGCTCTCCCAGTTCGTCGCTCGAGCGGACCGGCAAGCGGACGCTCAAATCGCCCCGCGCCACTCGCTGGGTTCCCTGCATCAGCTCGCGAATCGGTCTGTGCACCACCAGCCACACGAATACGATGCTCAAAGCCGAAAATAAAACCGCCGCCAAAAGCAGCAACAGGACGGTGCGCCTTCGGTTTTCAGCCAGTTGCTCATCCACCATCTGAAGGCTGAGATGGACGTCCACCACCCCTAAGACGCGTTTTTCGGGGGGATGCACGTGGCAAGCGGCATTGTAACAGTCCGGCTGGTTCTCGATGGGACGAATCACCGCAAGAACCCGCCCTTCGTTGGGCAAGGTGAACTGCCGGGCGCGGTCGGGCCGGTTCAAACGCACCAGCGGCGCTTCGCGGGCGTGGCACTTGTAGCAAGCCTCGGCGTTTTTGTCCACCACCGTCCCGACTTCCGTCGGATCGGTGGAAAACGAAACGAGACCGTCCTTGTTGAAGATGCGGACGCGCTTGATGCCCGGCTGCGAACCTACGTCCTGCAATCGCGCCCTGAGGGCTGCTCGGTCGTTGTGCAGCATCTCAGTTCGGGTGGCGCGCAAGATCATATCCGAAGTCCGGTCGGCGCATCCCAGAGTGAAATTTTCCAGGCTGCGGCGCTCGAACTTCAGATTGAAATAGCCCGCCAGCCCGAAAAAGCCCGCCGTGCTGCCTACCAGGCAGACGGCGAGCTTCAGGGCCAGTCCCCTGGGCATGGCTGGTCTTGGGGCCTGGGCAGGCCCGTCCATTCAATCTCCTTTCGCGACCGCTACATCCGCAGCTTGCCACATTTGCCGCTCCTCCGGCGCGTGCGCTTCCTCGCCGAACACCGCCAGGTGCTGCGCCGCGAACCGGAAGATGGCGAAGCCGGCGGCGACAATGCTCAACGTCACCGCAATTTCGGTCCATTTAGGAATGTAGCGCACTCCGGATCCGGCTTCCATGCCCGCCAGGCTCACATTCAGCCGGTTGGCCAGAAAACCGAAGATCGCCAGCACGGCGCAAGTGTACAGCCCCGCCGGATTGCGCCGCACCCGCTCGCGGAACAACAGCAGCATGGGCAACAGGAACAGGCACATCTCCAGCGTGAACAGCCAGGTCTCCATGCTGGAATTGCGAAGGTGCGCCAGCGAACCGCGCCGCGCCAGGTCCCACAAACGCATGGTCGAGTAGAACGCCAGCGCCACCGCCAGCACCCGTCCTAACCCCATCAGAAGCGGCGTTTCCAGCTTCCGCCCGAAAGCCTTGCTCGAGTGCCAGGACTCGAAAATGGTCATCGCCAGTCCCACCGCCACTGCCGAAACGAAAAATAGCACCGGTAACAAGGGCGAATACCACAGCGGGTGCAGCTTGGTGGGGACAATCAGATACAGCGACCCGAGCGAGGACTGATGCAGCGTCGATAGGATGACCCCGGCAATCACCACCGGCAACATGATGCGCTTCAGGACCGCCAGCGTGCGGTACATCCGGAATCGCTCCAGCAGCATGGGCGAGAACTCCAGCGCCAGCACGGTGGTGTAGAGCATCACGCACCAGCCCACTTCAAACATGACCGAATGCGGGTTCCACATGATAAGCGGATGCCAGATGCGCCAAGGACGCCCGAGGTCGAACATCAAGGCCACCACCACCAGCAGATAACCCAAAAACGCCGTCAGAATCGCCGGGCGCACGATCGGCTCGTACTTCTTGATGTTGAAAACGTGCACCGTGGCTGCCAGCGTGAAGCCTCCCGCCGCCAAGCCTACCCCGCACAGTACATCGAAGCCGATCCACAAACCCCAGGGAAATTCATCGGTTAAATTCGTGGAGGCGCCCAAGCCGTAGTAGAACCGAATATAAGTGGCGTATGCGCCCGCGGCCATAACCAGCACAAATACCGCGCGCCAAAAAGTGAGTTTGGGAAGTCTCAGGCTCATCGTTCCTTCTCCTTGCCGAACGGAAACGGGCGGTAAGCTCCTTCGATCTCCTCTACTTCCGCCTTGCGGTGGCATAGCCAGTGGATTCCCCATAACAAAGCCGAACCCATGACCACCACGTCAGGCACCTTGGAAAGCACATTCCAGGTGAGCTGCGGCAGGCTTTCCTGCGGCAAGTTCGTCTTCAACCCGATCTGCTCGAAGGGAACCGCCGACAAGAACAATACCGATGTGCCGCCGACGTCTTTCAACCCATAGATCCGGTTGTGATACTCCGATGGCTTCTCAGCAATGCGCTTGCGCGCTTCCGCAATCAGCGCCTCCCGGTCACCCGTGATGGTGGCGCCGGTCGGGCAGGCTTCCGAGCAAGCCGTGGGCAAGCCCTTCTGCTGCCTCTCAAAGCACATATCGCACTTTTTCACCTTCGGCAACCGGCTGTGCCACTCGTATGCCGGAACCTGGAACGGGCATGCCGCCATGCAATAGCGGCATCCCATGCACCGGTCTTCCTCGTAGACCACCGGTCCGAGTTCGGTCTTCCGCAGCGCGCCCACCGGGCAAACTGAGGCGCACGTGGGCTCTTGGCAATGCATGCACAGGCGCCTGGAGTAGCGCTCCCCAAAGGTGCGCACTGCGGTGAGTTTGGCCGCCGAAAGCTTCTCCTGCTTGGCGATGTTGTCGTCGTACGGGTTGCCCCACTTCTCCGCACAGGCGCCCTCACACGCCCGGCAACCCACGCACAGCGTGCTGTCGTATAGGATGGCTTTGGACATAGGTTGGTCCTTTCTCCGCCTCTGGAGGGCGCGGTTACTTGGTAAGGAAGAACTCCGACGTAAGCTCTTTCCACTCTATGTGAGGAACAGCCGCCGCCAGGTCGTCAGCCGGACGCCCGCCGTCGGCCATCACCGCTCCCGCCAGCGCCGGCTGCTTGGCGTAAAAGCGGGCTACCGTCTCCCGCATCCATCCTGCCACCAGCTCGGTGGGCAGCAGATTCCTCAGCACGCTCTCCTCGTCCGGAGCAAAGACCGTAAATAACCACCCTTTGCCGTAAGGATCCTGGTTCACCAAGGAGGGATTGTTGACCACTTCCTGGTTGATTTCCACAACCTCGCCCTCTACCGGCGAGAGCATCTCCGCTTTTTGTTCGCCGCGTTGCAGCGCCCATGCCTTTTGCCCCTGGCGGATCCAGTGTCCTGGCTTGGGCAACTCGATCTTATCGACTTTGCCGGCGAGCTTCGAAGCAAACTCATCTATGCCCACCCGCACCACGTTCCGCCGCTCCCTCATCGCCCAGGCATGACCCGGATGGTACCGCAAATTCGGTGGCACAAGGAATCCATCCACAATGTTTTCCTCTCCGGAAGGTTCCTCAACCGCCCGCTGCACAGGCGCTGGCGCCGGGCTCCTCTTCCGCGATAACACCGCATCGATCACGATGAACGCGGCAAACGTTAACAATACAAGAATGACAGCCATTTCACTACCTCACCTTTCTGCCGGTCTAACCCTAGATCCGGCACTAAACTAAGGAGCACTTTGCGAACCAAATAGTAGGACTAATTACAAGTTATTTAAGATCAATGGATTAGATGCCGTGTGTCGGGGAAATCAATAGAGGCGAGATGTAGAATAATCCAACACCTAGCGGGGAGAATATCGACAGCAGAACCGTAGGGCATTGATTTCAACGGGAAAACCGGTGACGTAGGAAATATCAACAGCGCTGTTGCAGAATCCAGCAAGGGACTCACTAGGTTCTAGTCTGGCGGCGCAAAACCCTAACTCGCGACGCGCCGCCGAACCAAAGATCTGAGTCGTGGGCTACTTCTTCAGCGGAATTACGGTGACCTTGTTCGGTTCGATCGTCACCTTCTGGTTAATCTCGCCGAAGCGCTGCGATTGAACCTTCAACTCGTAAGTGCCTGCCGGCAGCAGCAGTCCGCCACCCGCATTGTTGAGTTCATCCACAAATCCCATGAACTTGCCGTTCAGGAAAATCGGACCCGTGTCCCCATAAGCGACCGATATGAACGACTCCGGCTCGCCGCCGCCCAGCCTCAGCCTCCCGAATGGACCCTTAGGGGGCTCCTTTTTCTTCAGCTTGTAGCTAATCTTGGTCGTCTTCTTGGGTTGCACCGTGACGGTGGTCTTGTAATCCTCGTACCGCGGATCAGCAAGCAAAACCTCGTGCTGTCCCGCCGCCACCTCGTACTTTTCCGGCACAGTAAACCGTCCCGCAGGCCCCAGATACTTGCCGTCCACGAATAGTCCTGCTCCGGTCGGGCTACCACGAGCCTTGATATAGCCATTGTCGGCAAACGCCGCAAAGCCAAAAAGGAGCACGCCTGCCACTCCGATCAGCGCTGTCAGTCTCATACCTTACCCTTTGATTTACGTTCTGCGATTCAGTTGCTAGATTCTCGCAGGCTACCTTGATTGTGGCTCCCCCGCCGTCAAATTGCAACTCGGCGCCCCGCCACGTTGAACTGGCGCCGCGGATTCAGGATAATACGAACTTGCGGCGGCAATGCCGCCGCACGGTGCGCAATCAAGGCGCGTAGCCTGTGTAGGGAGGTTCCTAACGGCCAATCCGCCATTGAACCAGCCAGGAGGAAGCGCCGCTCGGCAAAGCTTCGATTTGAGCGTGGCGCGCCGCTTCCCTTCGGCGCCACCCCGCTGCGCGAGGGCGTGAACTTCTCCATTTTCTCCCGGCACGCCACCCATGTCAGCCTGGTGTTGTTTGATCCGGGCGCCGAAACGCCGCACACCGAATTCGTTCTGGACCCGCGTTATCACCGGACCGGCGACGTCTGGCACACCTTCGTCCACGGGCTCGAAAATGGGGCGCACTATGGCTGGCGTATGGACCGCCGCCCCAACTCCAACCCCCTGGTGCACCGCTACGATCCATCCCGCATCCTGCTCGATCCCTACGCCAAGCTCATCGCCGGCGGCTTCGAATGGGGCGCCCCGCCGGACGCGCGCCTTCGCCCGCGCCGTTCGGTGGTAGTGGACGACCACTTCGACTGGGGCGATGACCAGCCTCTCAACATTCCCCTGTCGAACACCATCATCTATGAGATGCACGTGCGGGGCTTTACCCGCCACCCTTCGGCCGGCGTCCGGCACCCCGGCGCCTTCCTCGGTGTCATCGAAAAGATCCCGTATTTGAAAGAGTTAGGCGTGACAGCCGTCGAGCTGCTGCCGGTCAATGAGTTCGAAGAAGCCGACAGCGACCGCGTCAACCCCCTCACCGGCGAACGGCTGCTCAACTTCTGGGGTTATCAACCCATCTCCTTTTTCGCCCCGAATGCCTCTTACGCCACCCGGGATGGAGCGCAAATCCACGAATTCAAGGAAATGGTGAAGCGGCTCCACGAAGCGGGCATCGAAGTCATTCTGGACGTCGTTTTCAACCATACCGCCGAAGGCGACGAGCGGGGTCCCACTTGGTCGTTCCGCGGCATCGACAACAGCATTTACTACATCATCGACCCCGACACCGGCCGCTATCACAATTACTCCGGCTGCGGAAACACGCTCAACTGCAACCATCCCGTCGTCCGGCGGCTCATCGGCGACGCTCTGCGCTACTGGGTGACCGAGATGCACGTGGACGGTTTCCGCTTTGACTTGGCCAGCATCTTGGGACGCGGCCACGACGGGCGGGTGCTTCCCGAACCTCCGCTGATCGAACAGTTGGCGCACGACCCAATTTTGGCCCACACCAAGCTCATCGCTGAGGCGTGGGATGCGGCAGGGCTCTATCAGGTCGGCACCTTCCCTGCCTGGCGCCGCTGGGCCGAATGGAACGGCAAATTCCGCGACGACATCCGGCGGTTTGTTCGCGGCGACGCCGGACTCACCCCGGCGCTCGCTTCCCGCCTGGCCGGCAGCCCGGACCTGTACGCCCCCAGCGGACGCCAGCCCTATCACAGCATTAACTTCGTCACCTGCCACGACGGATTCACCTTGCGCGATCTGGTTTCCTACAACCAGAAGCATAACGAGATGAACGGAGAAGGAAACCGGGATGGAAGCCCGGAAAACTTCAGTTGGAATTGCGGAGTCGAAGGTCCGACGAACGATCCTGAAATCAATGCCTTGCGAGCCAGGCAGCAGCGCAACTTCGCAACCCTGCTCCTGGTCGCCGGCGGGGTTCCTATGATCCTCGGCGGGGACGAATTCGGACGCACCCAGAAAGGCAACAATAACGCCTATTGCCAGGACAACGAAATTAGCTGGTTTGACTGGCGTTTGGCGGCTGAAAACGCCGATTTGCTGCGCTTTTTTCAGAACTTGGTCGCCTTTCGGAAAGCCCACCCCATCCTGCGCCGGGTCAGCTTTACCGAAAACGGCAACGGCGAGTGCCCAGGGCTGGCTTGGCACGGGGTGAAGCTGCACCAGCCCGACTGGTCGCCCGTTTCCCGCTCGCTGGCCGTAACCATCTCCGGGGCACAGGACCACATCCATGTGATCGCCAACGCATGGGAGGAGCCATTGACGTTTGAACTGCCTCAATTTCAAGGATTTACATGGTCCCGGTTCGTTGACACCGCGCTGGCGCCGCCGGCCGAAATCGCCGATCCTGGCAACGAACCCCTCCTCGCCGACCCCACCCGGTACACCGCCGCCCCCCGCTCAGTAGTGGTCCTGACTGCCAGAAAGCGGTAGCTGCCCGGCTTTCGGGCAGATTCGCTCTGGCGCCGCGGGCGGTTCCGTGGTAATCTGGCCTTGACTAGTGGAGCGCCACAAATGGTGGCTTGTCGGTCAGTGGAGAGAGCGCCTGCCTGTTGGTTCCCGCCTCGATGAGTTCGCCTGGGATCCCCTAGCCGTGAAGGAGATTGGAATGACAAACATTTTTGTTGGAAACCTTTCGTATCAGGTCAGCGAAGGGGAGCTTGAGGCGGTTTTTGCAGCTTATGGCGCGGTGGACCGCGTGTCGATCATCCGGGACCGGGACACCGGGCAGCCCAGGGGGTTTGCGTTCGTCGAAATGCCCAACGCCGAGGAAGCCGCCAACGCCATCCGCGGGGTGAACGGCCGGGAGATCGGTGGGCGCGCGGTCAATGTGAACGAGGCGCGCCCTCGCGCCGAGCGAGGCGGCTTCGGCGGCGGACGCGGCTCCGGCAGGCCGCGCCGTGAGCCTCGCTGGTAAATTCAGGCAGCAAGATCTCCCTTTTTCGGTCATAAGGCCGTACGGGCCTTGTTCTCCCATGCGCAGGAACCCGAAGCCGGCGCCTGCGGTGCGGCTAAGATGGGAGTATGAAGCGTGCGGCGGCGGCGATTTGCGTTGCAGCGTGGTGTTGGGCTGGAGCGGCGCATTGCCAGCCGCGTGCTCCCATTCCGGTGTTAATCGTTGACGGGGTGAACAATCACGATTGGAAGCGGCTGACGCTGGCCCTGCGCGAAATCCTGACTTCCAGCGGCCTGTTCCGCGTGGATGTATCCACTTCCCCCGCCCGCGATGCGCCTGCTTCGGAATGGGCCAAGTGGCGGCCTGAGTTTCGGCGCTATCGCGCCGTGATCAGCAATTTCAATGGCGGACACAACGTGGATGCGCTGCACTGGCCCCCGGAGGTCGAGCTGGCCTTCGAGCGCTTCGTCGGTACGGGAGGAGGCTTCGTAGCCGTACACGCCGCCAATAACTCCTTCCCCGCCTGGGATGCTTACAACGCGATGATCGGCCTGGGCTGGCGGGAGCGCACCTTCGGACCATCGCTGATTGTGATCGACGGCAAGGTGGTGACCGTTCCTGCCGGAGAGGGTCTGAATCCCGGCCACGGGCCGCCGCACGATTTCGAAATTACCGTTTTGAACCAGAACCACCCCATCACCAGGGGAATGCCGGACCGATGGCTCCATCCCCGAGAGCAGTTGAGCCACGGGCAGCGCGGACCGGCGCTGAATCTTACCGTGCTGACCTACGCCTACTCCCGGGATTCCCGCCAGAATGAAGTCATCGATTGGGTCACCACGTTCGGCCGGGGACGCGTTTACGTGACGATGCTGGGACATACGTGGCCGAACCAGCCTGCCGTCAACCTGGAGTCCGTCGGGTTCCAGACGATGCTGATCAGGGGCGCCGAGTGGGCGGCTACGGACCGCGTAACCTATCCCATTCCGGCGGATTTCCCTTCGGCGAATAAAATCAGCCGCCGCCCTCTGAAACTGGACTCTGCCGAACAGGCGTCCAAGTGAAGGAGCACGGTACATCCGGGCGTAGAAGTAGTATTAAAGGTAGGAAGGCCCACCTGTGGCTGCCATGGATCTTGAATTTCGCAACATCGACCTGCGCGTGCCGAAGCAACGGTTCGCCAACTGGGACCAATTCGTCCGCGAGACGCCGGAGTACTCCATCGGGATCGAAGTGATGGACGACACGCCCGGACACCGGGGTCACTGGGTCCATTTCGACCACCACGCAGGCGTGATCCGGGAAGTGACCATGAGCGCCGCCATGCAGGCTTATATCGCCGTGCGGCAAGGGCGCTTGATGGAGCGCTGGCTACAGCGCCGCTGCCCAGTTCCGGTTTACGTGTGGAACGCCGATCAAGACGTCTGTCTTACCGCTTTCGTGCTGGAATATCATCACCTGCTGGAACGGGCCGAAGGCATGCCGATGCTGCGCTGGATCGTGCAGTACAACAACAAGATTGACGTCTGCGGCGGACTTTATCCCGTAAACTTGGAGGAACTGGTGAAAAATCACTTCACCTGGGTTTTCGAGCCGTACCGCCAGCAACGCATGCAGGGCAAGACGACCGGGGATGAATGGCTGGTGAAAGACACCATTGCGCAGGTGTGCGAGCGCTTGGTGCGGCTGCTCGAGGGCACCGCCGGCGCCGCCGCCATCACCGCCAACCCCCAGATTCTCCACGCCTCTCCCTACAACTACGTAATCGCCGACGAAAAGGGAGATCCGATGTCCCGGCTGGTGCTCGCCTCTCAGGGCCACACGAACCTGATCAGCCTGGTGTGCACGCGCCCCAACGGACGTTACACCTACAGCATCATTCGCGGCTCGCCTTACGACGAAGACGTCTTTCAGGTGGACAAGCTGGTGGAGGCGTTTCAAGCCGCCGAAGACATGCCGCACGTTCGCATCTGGGGAGGCTCAAACCTCGCCGCCGGATCGGACAGCGAACTGGGCAGCAGCTTGCACTGGACGCAGATACGCGACATCGCCGAGCCTATCGTCCGCGACGCCTGGCGAGCCAGTTTACATGGAAGATGTTCGTGAAACGCAGGAATTTCTTTCTTGCCCCGCTCGCCGCCGTGCGCTTGCACGCCGCGGCAGCCGAACGGCCGAACCTGGTCCTGTTCTTGTCCGACGATCACGGCTTGCTGGATACGCCGCTGTACGGCAGCCGGGTGGTGCGCACGCCTCAGTTGAGCCGCATCGCGCGGGAAGGCGCGGTGTTTGAAAACGTCTTTACGGGAGCCGCCATCTGCATCCCCTCCCGCGCCATTCTCGCCAGTGGTCTGTGCTCGCACCGCAACGGCGCCATCGCCAACGGACGTGAAATGACCGCCGGCATCAAGACGCTTCCCTCGTATCTCCGTGAAGCCGGTTATCGCGTGGCGCATTTTGGCAAGTCGCACTTTGTGCCGCGCGACAACTACAAAGACTGGGAATGGGTGAAAAGCGAAATCCGCGGCGAAGGTCCGCTGAACAACGACCTGGACACGGCGGCTTTCGACAACTGGCTGGCCTCGCGCGATCCAGCGGATAAACGGCCCCTGTGCCTCATCGTTTGCTCTCACAGCCCGCACGTCTACTGGGAGCCAAACCAAGGCTACGATCCGGCGCAGGTGGAGCTGCCGCCCACCTTTGTCGATACCCCGGAGACGCGCCAGTGGCGCTGCCGGTATTACACCGACGTGACGAAGATGGATCAGCAGTTGGGCGAGGTTTACGCCGCCGTCCGCAAGCGGATGAGCGCCAACACGCTGTTCCTCTACACGTCCGACAACGGGGCCCAGTGGCCTTTCGCGAAATGGAACCTGTACGACGCCGGCGTTCACATGCCGATGGCCGCTTCCTGGCCTGGCGTCCTGAAACCCGGATCTCGAATACGGGCGATGATCGATTTCGCCGATTTTCTGCCCACGTTCCTGGAACTCGCCGGCGTCAAGCCGCCCGCCGATATCGACGGCCGTTCCTTCGCCGCCGTGTTGCGCGGTCGCACGGACCGGCGCCGCACGGAAGTGTTCGCCTCGCATACCGCCGACAATCACAGCGCGATGAACTGCTACCCAATGCGGAGCGTCCGCACGGACCGCTTCCGCTACATCTGGAATCTGCGGCCCGATCTCGCCTTCCACACTCACTTTGACCGCGGCAAACCCGAGGACGGCGCCGAAGTATGGCGCTCCTGGGTCGAACGGGCCAAGAAAGACGAGCGCGCCCGCGCCATCGTCCGGCGCTACTACCAGCGTCCCGAGGAAGAGCTGTACGACCTTTCCGCCGACCCGCATGAAACCACGAATCTGGCGGGCAAGCCGGAATACCGCCGGACGCTGGCCGAATTGCGCGCCAAAGTCCGCGCCTGGATGGACTCCATGGGCGATAAAGGGGAACTGTTCGGCGTCCCGCGGCCCTTGAGTTCCGAACAACTGCCGGTCTGAGCCATCGGGGTGGCAAGCTGCCGGTGCGAGACGCTACACTCGGACGCATGTGGATCCGGCTGGTTGTCTTTTGCGCTCTGGCGGCCGCCGCATCGTATCGGTGCCGTATGCGATGCAGGGCCGCGGAGATCTGGGACGGACTCCAGCCCGGTGAGCGCCCACGGCCATGAATCGTCCGATTGTTCTTGCCGCATCCGGCCTCACGAAGGACTTCCCCGGCGTGCGCGCGCTGGACGGCGTCTCCTTCGAGGTTCGCCAAGGCGAGGTGCACGCCCTTGCCGGCGCCAACGGCGCGGGCAAATCGACGCTCATGCGGATTCTGAGCGGCGCCGAGCGCCCGGATGCGGGCGAAATCCTGATGCACGGCCGCCCAGTGCGCTTCCGCAGCCCTCACGACGCCCTGCGGGCGGGCGTAGCCATGATGCACCAGGAGCTACAGCCCTTTCCCGCCATGAGTGTCGCGGAAAACATCGCCATGGGCCGGGAGCCGGCCCGCGGCCCTCTGGGCTGGCTCGACAAAGCGGCCATGCGCCGCCAAGCGCGCGATCTGCTGAAGCGCCTGGAAGCCGGCATCGAGCCGGACCGCATCATGGGCACGCTCACCGCCGCCGAAATGCAAACCGTGGAAATCGCCAAGGCGCTGGCCTGGGATTCTCGCGTCCTGATTATGGACGAACCGACCTCGGCCATCTCCAGCCGCGAGGCCGAAGCGCTGTTCCGCATCATCGGCGAACTGGCCGGACGCGGCGTGGCCGTCGTCTACATCTCCCACAAGATGGATGAGATTTTCCGGCTCGCCGCGCGCATCACAGTGCTGCGCGATGGGCGCCGTGTGGCCACGCGGCCGGCAGCCGAGTTGAACCCCGAAAGCCTGATCGCTTTGATGGTCGGCCGTGAGCTCTCTGCGCCGCAAGCCGGAGGGCAGCCGCCTACCGGCGAGTTGGCCTTGGAGGTGCGCGAACTGCGCCAAGCCGGGGCGTTTGAAGGCGTTTCGTTTTCGATCCGGCGCGGAGAGATCCTCGGCATGGCGGGGCTTATGGGCGCGGGCCGAACCGCGGTCGGCTGTGCTCTGGCGGGGATCGAACCGGCAAGCGCGGGCGAAATTCGCGTGAGCGGAAGCCCCGTGCGCATTCGCAACCCGCGCGACGCCATCGCCTGCGGCATCGCCTGGGTGAGCGAAGACCGTAAAGGCTTCGGAATCGTGCCTCGCCTGGGGGTCAAGGAAAACATCACGCTCGCCAGCCTGCGGCGGTTCTGTTATGGACCAGTAATTCGCCGGCGCGAGGAGGAGCAAGCCGCCGCCGCACAGGCGCAGGCGCTTTCCATCAAGACCGCAGGGCTCGACCGTCCGGTGCAGACCCTCAGCGGCGGCAATCAGCAGAAGGTGGTCCTGGCCAGGGGTCTTCTGGCGGAGCCGCAAATCCTGATTCTCGACGAGCCCACCCGAGGCATCGACGTCGCCGCCAAGGCGGAAATTCATGGGCTCATCCGCCGTCTGGCCGGCGGCGGACGCGCCGTGCTGCTGATTTCCTCGGAAACGGAAGAGCTTTTGGCGCTCAGCCACCGCATCCTCGTCATGCGCCAAGGACGCATCAGCGGCGAACTCGAGGCGCAGGGCGCGGCAGCCGCCCAGATCCTGCGGCTCGCCATGCCGGACTGAAAGGATATCCAAGACCATGGCCTTCCCTTCTTCGCCACGCTGGACCGGACAAGCCGGGCTCATTCTGGCTCTCGTGGCGTTGGGCGGCGCTCTGTCGCTGGCCACGCCCAACTTTCTTACCGTCCCGAACCTGATCAACCTGGTGCGGCAGATCTCCATCAATGGCATTCTGGCGGTCGGGGTGACGCTGGTGCTGCTCACCGGCGGGGTGGACCTGTCGCTCGGGTCGCTGGTGGCCCTGAGCGGCGTCGCGGCGGCGCATCTGGCCCAAGCGCCCGGCGCCGTTGCTTTTCCGGCGCTGCTGGGAATGGCCACCGGCGCGGCATGCGGCGCGCTCAGCGGGCTGGTGGTCACGCGCGGAGGCGTCGCGCCGTTCGTCGTCACTCTCGGCATGATGACCGTGGCGCGCGGTCTGGCGCTGGTGCTGAGCGGAGGGCGCCCGGTCTCCAATCTTAACCCGCAGTTCACGCGGCTGGGCGGCGGCGACGTGGCGGGCATTCCCCTGCCCGTGCTCGTGCTGGCGGCTGTGGCTGTCATTGCTCATGTTTTCTTGCGTCACTTGCGTTTCGGCCGCTACATCTACGCGGTGGGCGGCAACGAGAAAGCCGCTCGCGCCTCCGGCGTGGACGTGCACGGCGTGAAGCTGTTCGCCTACACGCTGTGCGGCGCGCTGGCGGGACTGGCGGGCGTGGTGCTGGCGGCGCGCATCACCACCGGGCAGCCGAACGCCGGCGTAGGCTACGAGCTCGACGCCATCGCCGCGGCGGTCATCGGCGGCGCAAGCCTGGCGGGCGGCGCCGGCGGCATCGGAGGAACCGTCCTGGGTGCCCTGCTTATGGGCGTCATTAACAACGGCCTCGACCTCTTAAACGTATCCTCGTATTATCAGCAAATCGTGAAAGGTCTCATCATCGTGGGAGCAGTCTGGCTCGACCGCGGAAAGGAGAAATAGAGGATGAAAAAATCGTGCGCTGCGCTAGCGGTTGCGCTCGTCTTGGCAAGTTGCGGAAGCAGGACTGCGCCGGGCGGCGCAAAACAGATGGTGATAGGGGTCTCGCTGCTGAACCTCTCCTCCGAGTTCATCGTGATGCTAAACCGCGCCATGGAGGACAAGGCGCGGCAGCTCGGAGTCCGCCTGATCGTCAATGACGCTCAGCGCAGCGCCGAACGCCAGGTGCAGCAGGTGGAAAGCTTCATCGCGCAGCGCGTGGACGCCATCATACTCAACCCGTGCGAAGTGGAGGCCAGCTCGCCCGCCGTCGATAAAGCTCTGGCCGCCGGCATTCCCATTGTCAACGTGAATTCGGAGACACGCTCGACGCCTACCGCCTTCGTCGGCTCCCGCGACGAAGAGTCCGCACGCCTGGCCATGGATTACATCGCACGCCGCTTGAACGGGCGCGGCAACGTCGTCATGATGCACGGATTTATGGGCCAGGCAGCGCAGCTTAAGCGGGACCAGGGCGCGCGCGAGGTTCTCGCCAAGTACCCCGGATTGAAGCTGCTGGCCGAGCAAACCGCGGAGTGGGACCGCGCCAAGGCCATCGCGCTGATGGAAAACTGGCTACAATCGCACGGCGCCGCCATCCACGCCGTCTTCGCCCAGAACGACGAGATGGCTATGGGCGCGGTGCTGGCGCTGGAACAGGCTCGCAGGAAAGACAAGGTGATCGTCGCCGGCGTAGACGCCATCGCCGACGCGTTGAGAGCCGTCCGGGACGGACGCCTGGACGCCACCGTCTTTCAAGACGCAGCCGGCCAAGGCGCCGGGGCGGTGGAGACCGCCGTCAAGATTTTGAAAAAAGAGCCCTACGAAAAGCAGCTCTACCTTCCCTTCCAGCTTGTCACACGGGAAAACGTGTCACAGTATCTCAAATGAGGTTCACGCGCCGCTTCGTCATTGCAAGCGCGCGGCGCCGTGACGCGCTGAGCTTACTTGGGGGGCGTGCGCGGCGCTTTGAGAATTTCGTCCCACGGGACTACGCCGGTGCGCGCCGCCCACCGCTCGTAGCGCGCCGCCAGTTCGGCCGCCTTTTGAGGATTCGCGGGAGCCAAATCGCGGAGCTCGGTGCGGTCGGCTTCCATGTCGTAAAGCTCCCAGTGGTCCGGATGGCGCGACACCAGCTTCCAGCGCCCCTGCCGGATGGCGCGGTTGCCCTCGTGCTCCCAGTACATCTCCTCGTGTCCCGGGCGGCGCCCGCCTTCCAAGACCGCCCGTAGCGAGCGCCCTTCAAGAGGCGTGATCTTCTCGCCCCGGAAGGTCTCCGGATAGCGCGCGCGCCCCACGTCCAGGCAGGTGGCCATGATGTCAATGATGTGGCCCGGCTGATGCGTCACCCCGTTATTTTGCGCAATGACCGCCGGCCAGCTTGCCACCAGCGGCGTGGCGATTCCGCCTTCGTGAACCCAGTGCTTGTATAAGCGGAACGGCGTATTGCTGGCGTTGGCCCAAGGTATGCCATAACTCTGATAGGTGTCCTCCGGCCCCGGCATGACCTCCGGCGTGTTCCCTACGCGAACCGGGCGCCCGTCGCGGGTGCGCTCCGGGATGTGAAGCCCCTTCCACTTCGGCCCCACTTCTTCGGCGCACCCGCCGTTGTCGGCCAAAAACATCACCAGTGTGTCCCTTTCCACGCCGCTTTCGCGCAGCTTGGCCAGGATTCGCCCCACGCCCTGATCCATGCGGTCCACCTGGGCGGCGTACACCGCCATCCGCATCGCCTGCCATTCCTTGTCCGGAGCGTCTTTCCAGGCAGGAGCGCGTGGATCGCGCGGGGTCAGCGGCCACTTCGCATCCACCAAACCCATGCGGATCATACGGCGATGCCGCTCCAGGCGCAGCGCGTCCCAGCCTTCGCGGTAGCGGTTGCGGTAGCGGGCGATATCGGCTTCGAGCGCGTGCAAGGGCCAGTGCGGCGCGGTGAAGGCCACATACAGGAAAAACGGCTCGCGGCGCGCCGCGAATTCGCCGATGAACTTCGCGGCGTTCTCGGCGATGGCGTCGGTATAGTAGTAGTCCTTGCCCTCAGGTTCGGCCGGATCGTTGCCGCGGGTGAGCGTTACGGGATCGAAGAAGCTGCCCGCGCCGTGAATCGTTCCGTAAAACCGTTCGAAGCCGCGCTGCAAAGGCCAGTTGTGCTTGGAAGCCGTCACCGGAGTGACGTGCCATTTGCCGCTCATGGCCGTGCGGTAGCCGGCTTCACGCAGCGCCTCCGCAATGGTCACGCAGTGGCGGTTCAAATCGCCCGTATATCCGGGGAAAGGCTTGGGATTGTCCACCATGTGGCCCACGCCGGTCTGGTGCGGGTGCAACCCCGTCAGCAGCGAAGCGCGCGTGGGGCAGCAGCGCGCCGTGTTATAAAACTGCGTGAAGCGAATGCCGCGCCGCGCCAGCCCGTCCAGATGCGGCGTGCGGATCTCCCCGCCATAGCAGCCCAGGTCCGAAAAACCCATATCGTCCGCCAAAATCAAAACGATATTCGGCCGCGCGGGCGGCGCGCCCGCCGCCATCCCTACGCCACCGGCCAGAGCCTGCATGAATCCGCGTCGGCTAAGTGTACCTGGATTGGACATCGTTCTCCTCGTCCATGAATTATCGCTATTCTAAGGGAAGTCATGCTGAGAAGATCGTTCTTGGGCGCGCTGGGCGCAGTAGCCGCCCCGGCGCCGGCGGCCCGGCGCTGGGGACCGTACCGCGGCGCCAACACCCGCCCCACGGCAACCGAAGAGGACATCAGGGACTTCGCCTCACTCGGCGGGAACCTCTTGCGGGTCAACGGCAATACGCGCCCGCTGATGAGCAAACAGCCGCCTTACGACATCCTCGAGGACAACTTCAAGCTGCTTGACAACGTCATCCATGCCGCGGAAAAGTACGGCGTAGCCGTGGTGATCGACCCCCAT
>Ga0272446_1002346_pt1 | contig 25967 bp, 15 predicted proteins | sample YNPCB0061_FD_194587 | JGI IMG/M metagenome (GOLD analysis project Ga0272446, IMG submission 194587) | Hot spring microbial mat communities from Yellowstone National Park, WY, United States - YNP-CB-006-1 | ecosystem: Environmental > Aquatic > Thermal springs > Hot (42-90C) > Sediment | place...
AGAACAGACGGTAGCAAGTACTGAAAAATTAGCAGAAGGAGATTCACAAAAATAGTTTTTTTGTTTACTGCTGTATTTTTTCGTTTTTCTTCTGTATTTTTGATAGCTTTGAATACATTTTAAATACTTGAAAATTATGGAAAACACCATTTCTCTTGAAAAGCCTCTCTTGCAAGAACAGTCTAAGGCAAAAAGTATTTTATTAGGCATTCCACTTTACATTTACGCTGTCGTTTTCTCCTCAGTTTGTATTATAGTCGGGCTAATCTGGGATATTTCTTGGCACATGAGCATTGGACGCGACGGGCTACTTTCTCCGCCTCACTTGGCTATTTACTTAGGTGCGATAGTATCGGGCTTGTTCTCTGGTTTTCAAGTATTAAAAATTAGCTTTGCAGGAAGTTTTGCAGAAAAAAATCAAAGTGTGCATTTCTGGAAAATTTTTTATAGTTCTTTGGGTGGACTTTTCTGTATATGGGGGGCAATCGCTATGCTTACCTCCGCTCCTTTTGACGACTGGTGGCACAATACCTATGGTTTAGATGTAGTCATTCTTTCTCCGCCACATTCTATTTTGGCACTGGGCATGATGATGGTACAGTTTGGGGCAATGATAGGTGCGTTGGCTTTGCAAAACAGAGAAGAAAAACTCTTAGGCTGGGCAAAAGAAGATATAGACAAGCGCAATTTTCGCTTACGTATGCTTTTCTTGATTGCTTCTGCGCTGGTTTTAGTAACTATTTATACGATATTTTCTGAATTTTTTGGTAGAAACGATATGCACAAAATTTCTTTTTACCAAATCGCAAGCGCAATATTTCCTGTTTTTCTAATCGCTGTGGCTCGCTCCTCCAAACTCAAATGGGCAGCAACCAGAACCTCGCTTATCTATATGTTAGTAATGGCAAGTATGGTTTGGATTTTGCCTTTGTTTCCCGCTAAGCCTCTCTTAGGTCCTGTACTGAACCATATTACGCACTATCAAGCCTTTAATTTTCCTATGCTACTTGTCTTTCCTGCGATAGCCATGGATTGGCTCTTGGACAAGTACAAAAACAAAAATCAATGGTTGCTTTCTTTGATGATAGGTACTGCTTTCTTACTTATTTTGTTGATTCACCATCCTTTCGGAGATTTTCTGATGTCAGAATATGCAAGAAATTGGTTTTTTGGTACAGAGTCTTGGTACTTTGGTAGCGACCCTCACTGGGAAGGTCGTTATAAATTTATGCCTTGGCAGGAAACAGAACTGGTCGATTTCATCTTAGGGCTGGGTATCGGACTCCCTATAGCTGTCCTCTCTACTCGCTTAGGACTTGTTTGGGGAAAATGGATGAGTCAAGTACAAAGATAGACGCAACTTAACAATTTTGATTTTTATGAACAGACTTAAATCTTTTTTTCTTACGCCTTTCTCTGTTGTTTTTTTGCTCTTACTTACTTCTTGGGCAACTGCTCAGCAAAAAAAGTTTACGCCAGAAGAGGAGGCACTGAAAAAGCATATCTTTGCTTTTGGAGAAACTTACGGCACTTTCGGTAAGCACAAGGACAAAGCAAAAGTATTGGAGTACATGGACAAAGAGGTATTAGGCACACTCATTACTACTGATATTAATAGAAAAGTAACCTCTTTTGACAGCGATATTGCTGGCTTTGACAATCATCTCAAAGGAATTTTGCTCAAAGACGGATTGAATGTAAACTATAAGATTATTAATGTACCAAGGGCTTATGTAAGCGGAGAAGTAGGGGTGGTGGTGTATGAAGCCACTTATCAACAACAAAAAAATGAGGAAATCTGGTCAGCAGGCGATGAGACAGTGGCACTTACTCTAAAAAAAGACAAAAACGGACAGTGGAAAATCATTCACTATACGACCATTGCTTTTGAGAACGAGAAATACAAAGGACAATGCTTTTGCGCAGTCAGAGAAACGGAAAACCTAAAATACCAAACCCTGACTACCGCTCCTGCGGGTAAGGGATACATGACCTATACTCACGATTTCACTTTTGCCAATAAAGACCAAGACAAAATCATTACCATAGAAAATAAAATCGAGAAAAAAACGGAAATAAAAACGGCAAAAAAGACAGAGATAAAAACAGAGGTCACTACGGAAAGCTATACCTTCTATCATACTTTCGCAGGGGAACTTTTCTTATTGAAAGGCAAGCATCATCAAACAGGTGAAGTGATAGATACCGAGGAACTAAAAAGAGAAAACGGCGTAGGGGTAGCTCCTAACAAGGAAGAGGCAATGATGCAGATAATTCAGAAGTTCCTAATGCCGAGTATTTGCGTAGCCATGAAATATATTTCGCAGTAATAAGCTGTGTGGAAACCTATTGCTTGTAGAAGTAACAAGTTTTACAAGTACAAATACCAAAGAATAACATGAGAGGAATCAGACTAATAACTTTAAAGTATTCACTATTCCCATTCATTGAGCATTATGTACCAAGCAAGTATTTCGCTATCAAACCATTATTTTTATTATCAAATAGACACCGTTTTTTACCAAACTCGCCAAGTCTTTACTAATCTGACGAGTTTGGTGGCTACTTTTGTATTTACTTCATCTTACCACAGGACTCAGGAGGAAATCAGGGAGGAGTATGAAATTGTGCAAAGGGCAAAGCAACACCCACAGTTCTTTGCACCACTTTACGAAAAGTATTATGAAGCCATTTTTATCTACATCAATCGCAGGGTAGATGACGAAGAGATAAGTGCCGATATGACGGCTCAGGTTTTTTACAAATGCCTAAAAAGCCTGCCCAAGTATAACTTCCAAGGCGTTCCTTTTTCTGCTTGGTTATTTAAAATAACTATTAACGAAATCAACCAATTTTTTAAGCAACAACAAAGCAGATTGCGTGTGGTCAGCCTAAAAGAAAAGCATATCAACATTCTTTTTGAAGAGATGCAACATCACGATGTCAAAGACAAGCATGAAATAGTTACAAAATTATTAGAAAGTTTAGCACCAGAGGAGGTTCAGTTCTTAGAATTGCGTTTTTTTGAAGACCGCTCCTTCAAAGAAATAGGTTTCCTACTTGGACTTACAGAGGTCAATGCTAAAATAAAAACCTACCGAATCTTAGAAAAATTAAAATCGTATGCGGAGAACCTATTGAAACGATAAAACCTTAACTCTAAAAAAGGGAGCTAACCTATACTTCAAAAAAACATTACTTTAAAAGATGCAATACTTGTAATTAAGCCTCATTGTTTGTACTTCAAGTTTGTATTTACATGAAATTTTTTGGAAATAAGCCCTGCCTTTGATATAATTTTTTAATCTGTCATTCAAAGTTGTTTAACCCTTTTTTGAGTGTTTTTGTCTCATTTTTCATAGAGTTTTGTAAACTTTTTTAAACACAAAACTCAAGTTTTCTATGAAACATTATTTATTATCTTTATTCTTTTTGTTATTAAGTTTAAGTCTTGCCCAAGCACAGCAGGCGGCTATGTTCTCTGGTAAAGTTACCGATAGCAAAGGTGCGGCTATTCCAAATGCAAACGTAGTGCTAAAGGGAACGAAGTATGGAACAACGACCAATAGCGAGGGCGAGTTTAGCTTCAGTAGTATTCCAGCTGGTACTTATGTACTAAATATTAGTTTTGTTGGATTTGAGCCACTCTCACAGTCCATAATTTTAGAGGAAGGCAAAAGCCAAACGCTTAGTTTTGTACTGGCAGAGCAAGTGCTGGCGATAGAAGGCTTGATAGTAACCGCTCAACGCAGGGAACAGATAATCCAAGAAGTGCCAGTAGCAGTAACTTCTTGGGAAGGGGAGTTTCTGAAGACACGAGGCTTGTTCGAGTTAGATGCTTTTTCGGATTACGTACCGAATTTGCAAATTCAGATTCAAAGCGTCAATAATCCGGGCTTCGTTATAAGAGGGATTACTTCCGACAATGGAGACTCTCGCGTAGAGCCAAGAGTTTCTGTATTCCAAGATGGTGTGTCTATCAGTAAGTCGCGAGGCTCTGTTGTTGAAATCTTCGATATGGAGCGCATAGAAGTACTCAAAGGTCCCCAAGGTACACTTTTTGGACGTGGGGCGCAGATAGGAGCAGTACACTTTATCCAAAATAAAGCAAGAAATGAACGCTCTGGAGAAATTACTTTGGGAATAGGCAACAAAGGACAGTATCTTGCAAATGGTTTTATCAATCTTCCTATTTTGAAAGATAAACTATTTGGGCGCATTGCAGGAATCTACAATGCCCGCGATGGCGTGGTGGAAAATCGCTCCGGTGGCTCGCTCAATGGAAAAGAAACCGCTGCTATTCGCTCATCTTTCCGATGGCTGGCTTCTCCTAATACTACCGTAGATTTGATATTCAATTACCAGAAAGATACTCCTCCCGGGACATCCTTCAAGAGTGGAACTTACGCTCCTCTGGGTGGTGATGTAAGCCCTTTTTCTTTTGCAGATTTGGAGCGTGGCGAAGATTTGTTTATTAATCGGACTGTATGGGGAACAACTCTACTGCTAAACCAACGCTTTAATAATCAATGGGATTTGAACTCTATTACCGCCTACCGTCAGTTTGATTCTTACGAGTCTTTTGATGCAGATGGAACGGCTGCACCTGCTTTATGGTTTGCTGAGGATGCGAAAGGCAGGCAATTTAGCCAAGAGTTTCGCTTCAACTATAGTAATCAAAGCCGCTTTTCCGGCTTTTTTGGTACAAGTTTTTTTTATGAAAATGGTTCTCAGTCAGTTCCCTTCGAAACAGATGAGCGTAGTCTTTACACACTCTACAATCCAATTATTCGCAATAGCATCAGCAATAATGCTAATTTAGATGCACAAACAAAGGCTTTTTTGCTTAATCTTATCCCCTTTACCCCGCTCATCAAAGATGGCAGACCAAATTTGATTAGTAATATCCCCAACGTACCGCCTGTATTCGGTCCTTTGGCAGGTGTGCCGCTTAAACCTTTTCATCGCGAGGCTTTTACTAATTTTGGTACTAACTATGCTATTGAATTATTTGCTGACGGGACTTTTAATGTTACAGAAAAGTTTAAAGTTACTGTAGGGCTAAGAGGTACATACGAAAATATTACAGGAGCTTACGAAGTAACCAACGCTGATACACCAGGGAGACTGGGCTTTTTGTTAGGTGCAACCCCTAACGACTTAGCAATTCCAACCAATGGTAGAAAACAGGCGAATGAAACATTTTTATCTGCAGTAGGACGCTTAGCATTGAACTATAATTTGAATGATAACATCAATTTATTTGGCTCTTTCTCCAGAGGTCGTCGCCCAAACATTGTGCAAGTGAATGCAAATTCGGTGGATATAATCAATGAAGAAACTGTATGGAGTTATGAAGCAGGTGCTAAGAGTCTGTGGCTCAACAATCGCCTACAGTTTGACGTGAACGCTTTTTACTATGATTATAATAATTTTCAGACAAGTGTTTTTGTTTTAGAGCAAGGTCGTTTCGTTACGCGCGATGTTGGAAAAGCCAATGCCTTAGGTTTTGAAGCTGCTTTCAGATACGTAGTAAGTAAGTATTTTTCGCTATTCAGCAACTATGGCTTTATAGATGCCAAGTTTGCAGACAAAGACACTCAAGGTAACAAACAAGCATTAGCAGGAAATCGCTTCCGTCTTACGCCTAAACATTCTGCTTCCTTTGGCTTTGAGGTAAACATTCCTATTGGGGAGAGAGTTAGTTTCTTTCTAAGACCTAACTATACCTATAGGTCTCAGGTGTTTTTCGAGGAACAGAACCAAACGGGCATAGAGCAAGGGGCGTATGGTCTTTTGAATGTATTTGCAGGCTTTGATTTGCTTAATCGCCAAGCACAGGTTTCCTTTTATATGAACAATGCTTTGAACGAAAGGTATATCATTGATGCTGGTAATACGGGTGGGGCTTTTGGTATCCCTACTTTTATAGCAGGATTACCACGTTTGTTAGGAGTTAGAGTTACAGCACGTTTCTAATTTGTCCAACAATAAAATCAAAGCCCTAAGAACTTTTTTATTCTTAGGGCTTTTTGTTTCCATACAACCTATATGGACTTTATTTTTTTGAGTCAGCGGGCTTTTCAGCTTTTTGTAGTTTGTTCTCACCTGCCTTGGTCAGCCAACCCTCTGCATAATACTCTTCAGTATTTTTAGTCAAAATATCTTTCATAAAATACCAATCGGCTTGTGCTTTTTCTGGGGTAAGGTCTAAGATAAAGTAGCCATGGTCGGTAAGATTAGCAAATTTCATGTGTGGATTAGGGTTTACATTGTTAGGGGCAGGTAGAGGTAGAGGCTTATTCATCTGATATGCAAGCATTTTGGCAGTCGTCATGCTTTTAAGATTCTCATCAAAGTTAGACGAGGAGATACTTGGTGTAACAAACTCTACAGCTACCGAACCTTCGCCTGTAGTAGGATTGTAATTAGGCATACTTCCTTTTTCTGTAAATACTGAAGGACGCAAGGCTATATCATACGCAAAAGAGCAGTGTACATCGCCCGTAATGATAACGACATCATTGATTTTCTTCTCGGTAAGAAAGTTAATGATTTTGTTTCTCTCGGCAGGATAGCCGTCCCAGATATCTAAAAAAATACTCTCTAACTGCTCAGGAGTGTATTGAGGATTGCCTGCTGCGGCCCAACCTATATTGTAATCAGCGAACATTACTTGATTACCCAAAATCTTCCACTTTGCCTTTGATTTTTCTAAAGTGTTAAAGAGCCACTCTCTTTGTTCTTTGCCAAGGATGGTACGCTCTTCGCTGTATAGTTCAGGGTCAGAGATTTTACTGATTTGTTTGTCTCTCCCTTCCAGTCGCGTATCGAGCATAATAAGTTCAGCGAGATTTCCGTAAGGGATACTTCTGTAAATCTTATTTGCTGTTCCTCGTATAGGTAGCCATTCTGCGTATGCCTGCCTTGCATTTTTCTTCCTTCTTTCCCATTCTCCTTCTTCTTTCCCATTTTCGTTGTGATTTTGCGCACCGTCTTTATAAGCATCGTTAGCAGTTTCGTGGTCGTCCCATACAGTGATAAAAGGGTGCATTTGATGAAGCCGCTGGAGGTCGGGGTCGAGACGGTAAGTGGCATAACGGCTGCGATAGTCCTCTAAGGAGAGCAACTCATGCTTAGGACTAATGCTTCTTGCGCCACTAACGATGAGTATAGAATCTCCGTAGCCCCCGTCGGGGTATTCATAAATGTAGTCCCCCAAATGGATAACCGCATCTAAGTCGTTTCTATCTGCGATACGTCCATACGCATTAAAATAACCTGCTTGGTAGTTGCTACACGATACTACTGCAAATCGTAAGTGATTTACTTCTCCCTTAGGAACTGTTTTTGTGCGTCCAATGAGTGATTTTTTGCCAAGAGCTTCAAATTGATAGTAGTAGGTAGTACCTGCCTGCAAACCTCCTACATCTATTTTTACCGTGTAACCTTTTTCTGCATTGGTAAGACTTGTGCCTTTTTGTACTATTTTTCTCATAGCAGAGTCTGTAGCCATTTTCCATTTTACCGAAACAGTTGTCCCTTCTTTTTCAGGGCTTACTCTTGTCCAGATAATTACGCTATTCTCAAGCGGGTCGCCTGAGGCTACACCATAGTAAAAAGGCTTTAAAGCCTCATTCAGTGGATTTTGTGCCTTGCTCTCACCACAACTTATTAAAGCACAAAATAATAGAATAAGTAAAAATTTTTGCATCTTTTTTTGAAATTTTGATTTTTGAAAAAAATTAATTACATTCCTTACCAACAGCAGGTAAGGACTTATTTCTCTTAAAAAACAAAGAATTGGGGTATTAGCTCCGTAAAAACATTTTATCTTTTTGTTAAATAGGCATTAAATAATACTTTCTACTTTTACAAGGAATTTGTACGTCAAAAGGAAAGTATTTGCTTTAAGTGAGAGTACTCTACTTGCTGTCCATGTAGCTTTGCATACATATCTAATGCTTCTTAGTAGGTTTATTTGATGTTGTACACTATATTCAACACCTATAAAGTCGTAGAATACCTACTTGGACTTACAGAGGTAAATGCTAAAATAAAAACCTGCCGAATCTTAGAAAAATTAAAATCGTATGCGGAGAACCTATTGAAACGATAAAACCTTTAAAACATATTACCTTTGTCTTAGTTAGATTTAGAATGCAGAATTAGCTATTGGGAACTCATACTTTCTCAGCATTCATTTTTGATTGTCAATTAAAAATATGGAAAATATAGACTTGCTTTCTCCCAAAGAATACATCATCATCAAAGGGGCAAAGGTCAATAATTTAAAAAATCTAAGTGTAGCAATACCACGCAATAAATTAGTAGTTATCACAGGCTTATCAGGTTCGGGCAAGTCCTCTTTGGCTTTTGATACACTTTTTGCTGAGGGGCAGAGAATGTATGTAGAAAGTCTAAGCGCGTATGCAAGGCAGTTTTTGGGCAGAATGGAAAAACCCGAGGTAGAGTACATCAAGGGCGTTTCTCCTGCAATTGCCGTAGAGCAGAAGGTAAACACGCGCAACCCACGCTCTACCGTAGGCACGACTACTGAAGTCTATGATTACATGAAGCTACTTTTTGCACGCATAGGAAAGACCTATTCTCCTATTTCAGGCAAAATAGTAAAGCGAGATACTGTAACAGATGTAGTCAATTTTGTACTCAATCTCCCTGAAAATGAACGATTCATGGTGCTTGCACCTTTGATTTTAAAGCCCAAGCGCACTTTTGAGCAAGAATTAAAAATTTTACTTCAAAAAGGTTTTACAAGATTATACAAAACGGAGTCCGAGTTTTTAACTTGGTCAAATGACAAAGAAAAAACATCGCCAGTGGTAGAGTACCCTGCCAATCATTCCAATACCGAAATTATTTTCATCGAAGATGAGTTAAAAAAGATGGAAAGTAGTGCAGTTGATAATAATACCAGCTACCAAGGACTAAATACCTACTACTACATCTTAATAGACCGCAACAGCGTAAAAAAGGAAGAGGAGGATTTTCAATACCGCTTAGCAGACTCAGTACAAACCGCTTTTTATGAAGGAGAAGATAACTGCATTATTGCCTTAGCCAATGGCAAAATGTACAATTTTTCAGACAAATTTGAAGCTGATGGGATTACTTTCGAAGAGCCAAGCGTAAACCTATTCACCTTCAACAATCCTTATGGAGCTTGTAAGCGTTGCGAGGGTTTTGGCAATATCTTGGGTATCGACCCAGACTTAGTGATTCCTGATAAAACCCTTTCTGTATTTGAAGGAGCAATTGCTCCTTGGCGAACTGACAAGATGCGCGAGGAGTGGCTTGTCCCCTTGCTTAGAAATGGGATTAAGTTTGATTTCCCTATCCATCGCGCTTACAGCGATTTGACGGACAGAGAGAAAGAAATGCTTTGGACGGGCAACGAGTATTTTTTTGGCTTAAACAATTTTTTTAAGTACTTAGAAAGCCATGTTCACGAAATAAAATACAGAGTAATGCTGTCAAGATACAGAGGAAGAACAGTTTGCCCTGATTGCAAAGGTACGCGCTTACGCAAAGATGCTCAATACGTAAAAATCAATGAGAAGTCTATCGTAGATTTGGTTTTATTGCCTATCAGTAAAGTGGCTAAGTTTTTTGAGGAAATTCAACTTTCTGAATATGAGGAAAAAGTAGCTAAACGCATTTTAACAGAAATTCAAAATCGCTTGAAATATTTGGAACTCACAGGCTTAGGCTATTTGACTTTAAACCGATTGACTTCTACGCTTTCAGGAGGCGAGTTTCAACGCATTAAGTTAGCGACTTCTTTGGGGAGTGCTTTAGTAGGCTCTATGTATATCCTTGATGAGCCAAGTATTGGTTTGCACCCAAGGGATACGTATAACTTAGTGGAGGTAATTAAAACCTTGCGAGATTTGGGCAATACGGTAATTGTGGTAGAGCATGAGGAGGAGGTCATGCGGCAAGCCGACCAAATCATAGATATAGGACCCGAAGCTGGCTTGCATGGAGGGAACTTAGTTTTTCAGGGAAGTTTTCAAGAAATTTTAAAGAACAAAACAAGCCTTACTGCTCGCTATCTCAATGGACATGAGCAGATTGAGATTCCTATACATAGAAGGAAATGGAAAAACTACATAGAAATAATAGGTGCAAGAGAAAATAATTTGAAAAATGTGCAAGTCAAATTTCCTTTGGGAGTACTCATCGTAGTAACGGGAGTAAGCGGTTCTGGGAAATCCACTTTGGTAAAAAAGGTCTTGTACCCTGCTTTGATGAAACATCTTGGCGGAGGAAGCGGAGAAGAGATTGGGAAATTAGATAGAATAACAGGAGATTTGAAAAAAATCAAGCAAGTAGAGTTTGTTGACCAAAACCCTATTGGCAAGTCCTCCCGCTCTAATCCTGTAACTTACATCAAAGTTTATGACTATATCCGCAACTTGTATGCAGACCAAGCCCTTGCTAAAAAAAGAGGGTACAAGCCCGGTTTTTTTTCTTTTAATGTGGACGGTGGCAGGTGCGATGTTTGCCAAGGCGAAGGCGAAATCAAAATAGAAATGCAGTTCATGGCAGATATTTACCTTACTTGCGAAAATTGTAAAGGCAAGCGATTCAAGCAAGAAGTCTTAGAAATTACTTATAAAAATAAAAACATCGCCGAGGTGTTAGATATGACTATTTCCGAAAGCATGGAGTTTTTTCAAGACCTGCCTGCTATTCGCGAGCGACTCAGACCACTCGAGGAGGTAGGCTTAGGATATATCAAATTAGGTCAGTCCTCCAATACGCTTTCGGGCGGAGAGGCTCAACGGGTAAAATTGGCTTCCTTCTTAGGCAAGGGTAATGAAAATAATGAAGGCATCTTGTTTATTTTTGATGAACCTACCACAGGTTTGCACTTTCACGATATTCATAAACTACTCTCCGCTATCAACGCCCTTGTTAATCAAGGGAATAGCGTTATTATCATAGAACACAACATAGATGTTATCAAATGTGCCGACTGGATAATAGACCTAGGACCCGAAGGTGGTGAAAATGGAGGGTATATCTGCTTCGAGGGTACGCCAGAGGAGATGATAGAATTAGAAAATAACCATACCGCAAGGTTTTTGAGGGAAAAGTTCAAATAAAAAAGTCAATAGCTTACTATTTTGACTGTAAGCTATTATGCTCAATAAAAAGTAGTTTTTGATAAAACACAAATCAAGTTGTTGATAATCAAACTTTCATCCCTATAAGGTTTTAAAAACCTTATAGGGATGAGTATAACTTCTCAAAGCATAACAGTAGTAAAGAATGTTAATCTCTTCTTCCTAAGAACAACATGATGTAATATACCAAAGTTGCCAAAGAGCCTAACGCAGCTACTACATAAGTCATTGCCGCCCACCAAAGCGCATCTTTGGACATAGCATATTCTTGACTATTGACTACTCTTGACTGCTTTATCCATTCTAATGCCCTACGGCTTGCATCAAACTCTACGGGCAGTGTAACAAAGCTAAATAATGTAGTCAAAGCAAACATCGCAATACCTGTCAGCATTATCCATGGAGCAGAATCCAACATAAATAAGCCTGCTATTAATACCCAACCTATCCAAGGACTTACAAAACTCACCACAGGTACAATAGCAGAACGCAACTGCAAGAAACTATATGCCTTGGCATGCTGAACAGCATGACCTGTTTCATGCGCCGCTACTGCTGCTGCTGCCGCATTTCTTCCATAATATACATCAGGACTTAGGTTGATAGTATAGTCTGTAGGATTGTAGTGGTCGGTAAGAGTTCCTTCTACGCAAGTAATGCGCACTCCGCGAATCCCATAAGCATCTAACATATGTGCCGCTACCTCTGCTCCGCTCATTCCTGAGCTAATAGGTGTCATAGAGTAATTTCTAAACTTAGATTTGAGGGTAGCACTTACTGCCCAACTTACCAACATCACTACACCCGCAATTAGCATATAACCAGTGTCAAATATCATAGTCTTAGAGGTTTAAAGTTTTAACTCAAATATAACTACTCACAAATTTACAAAACTTATTCCATATAAAGCAAGCAAACAAAGTATGCCATTTTGTCATATTTTTTCGCATTTATAAGTGTTTTTTTATTTTTTTTAAGACAAAATTTCTTAATTGCTTTTGATATTATGTGTTACATCATCATCGCTACGCTTTACTGGTTCATTAATACACAAATTTTAGTTATACTCCATCAAAATTGGTTTTGATTGAAAATTAACTTTTGTAAGGTTTCAAACCTTATAAAAGTTTGCAAACCATTTTGTTTTAAGTATATCAATCTACTATTGCCTGATAAACAAACTGTCTTAGCTTATCGTGATAATATTGGCTATATGGGTCTAAATGAGTCATAAAAATGGCAATAAGCTTTTCCTTAGGGTCTATGAAAAAATGTGTATTAAAAGCCCCACTCCAATAAAATACTCCCTCCGAACCGTATAATTTGTTGTCTGCTACATTAGTAACTACTGCAAAGCCAAGCCCAAAACCCACTCCGGGAGCAGGAAACAAGTTCCCCACATGATTTTTCGTCATCAATTCAACTGTTTTACGACTTAGTATTTTGTAGCCATTGTACTCCCCTCCATTGAGCAACATTTGGCAAAATTTCATATAGTCTGCCGCAGTGGAAAATAAGCCATTAACACCACTCCACAGCGTATTGCCTTCCATCTTGTAAGGTTCGCTGTTGTTGTTTCCATTGCTTGCTATGGCAGACCTTTCTCTTAGAATATACACCGAAGTTGCTCTCGCCTGAGCAGACTTAGGCACATTATAACCTGTATCATTCATTCCCAAAGGTTTAAATAATTTTTCTTGCAAAAACTTATCCGTAGTCATTCCTGAAAATTTCTCAATCAATGCAGAAAGTACATCTGGGGCGGCACTATAATACCACTGCTCGTTAGGCTGCCCCACCAAAGGAAGCGTAGTAAGATTTTTTACTCTATCTGCAATCGTAAGATGATTCTGTTGGTACTGCTCCCTCAATACATCTCTGTCCAACTGACTTTGCCCAAGCCCATGCGAAAACCCCGCAGTATGCGTAAGCAAGTTTGCAATAGTAATTTCGCGTTTTAGTGGCTCTGTTGCCCCATTCTTACCTGTATTTGGGTCTTTGATAACTTTTAAATCCTTAAATTCAGGCAGATACTTAGAAACAGGGTCATTGAGCAAAAAATGTCCTTCTTCGTAAAGCATCATAAAAGCAGTAGCGATGATAGGCTTGGTCATGGACTGGATATAAAATAGGTTGTCTAACCTCATTGGACTTTGAGTAGTTTTTTTGCTGTACCCTAAGGCATTTTGATAGACTAATTCTCCTTTGCGTTGTACCATAAACACCGCACCCGCAAGTCTATCCGCTTCTATCTCCTTTTTTAAGAAGTTTTCGTAGCGCATTAGCCTTTCTATTGAAACTCCTGCAATAACTCTCTCTCTTTCTTGGCTATAAAGTAAAGCTGAGGGCGAGCAGACAAATAAGACAAATACTAAGCATAGATTTTTCATTTTTTGTAAGATTAAGTGATTGTTGAATGAAAATACTTTATAAAAGCAATGATTTGATTATAAAAATATTAACCTTAAATTACCTGATAAAAAAATACGTTTTGTTTTTATAATTTTTTGTAATTATTTAGGTGCTACGGTAGTGTGAGTCATTCATAACCGCTAATAGGGACTGCTTCCGCTGTTAGGGAATTATAACTCACTTCTTTAGGACTACCAATGCTTAAAGTACTGGATTAAAAGGAAGTATTTTACAAACCAAATCAATAAAAAATAATTATTTCATAAAAAATGATTTTTAAGTTTCAAAAATTTTCCTACCTTTGCTGCGCTATTCATCATCAAATATTAGTAACTCGTAATTAACCCAATGGAAGACAGCCACTTGCACGATGTAGTTCCTGTTTCAGGAATGTATGAAAATTGGTTTTTAGAATATGCCTCCTATGTGATTCTGGAGCGTGCCGTTCCTGCGTTGAATGACGGTTTGAAACCTGTCCAGCGCCGTATCTTGCACGCTATGAAAGAGATGGATGATGGTCGCTATAATAAAGTAGCCAATATTATCGGGCAAACGATGCAGTATCACCCGCACGGCGATGCCTCCATCGCTGATGCCATAGTCGGCTTAGGGCAGAAAGATTTACTTATCGATACACAAGGAAATTGGGGAGATATTCGCACAGGAGATGGCGCTGCCGCACCTCGCTACATAGAAGCGCGTTTGTCTAAATTTGCTTTGGAGGTCGTTTTTAATCCTCAGACTACCGAGTGGCAACTTTCGTATGATGGTCGTAAAAACGAGCCTGTTACCCTTCCTGTGAAGTTTCCTCTGCTTTTAGCACAAGGTACAGAGGGTATTGCCGTAGGTCTTTCTACCAAAATCCTGCCTCATAATTTTATAGAACTCATTAAAGCCTCCATAGATTATCTGAGGGGTAAACCGTTTGAAATTTTCCCTGATTTTCCCACAGGAGGGCTAATAGACGTTACCAACTACAACCAAGGACGAAAAGGAGGGAAAGTAAGAGTAAGGGCAAGAATAGAGGAATTAGACTCTAAAACATTGGTTATCAGAGATGTTCCTTTTGGAGTAACTACCGATGCGCTAATGGAATCCATAGTAAAAGCAAACGATTCAGGTAAAATCAAAATTAAAAAAGTTACTGATAATACTGCCAAAGAAGTGGAAATTCAAGTTGCTTTAGCCCCCGGAGTTTCTCCTGATATTACTATCAGCGCCTTATATGCTTTCACAGATTGCGAAGTTTCCATCTCTCCTAATGCTTGCGTAATTATAGACGAAAAACCGCTTTTTACGGGCGTAGATGAAATGCTCAAAGTCTGTACGGACAATACTGTAAAACTTCTTGAAAAAGAGCTACTTATCCGCAGGCATGAGCTAATGGAAAAACTCTTGTATTCTTCTTTGGAAAAGATTTTCATAGAAAACCGCATCTATCGGGACATAGAAGAAGCTACTACTTGGGAGATGGTCTTGCAAATCATAGACGAAGGTATTGCGCCTTACAAGCCACAATTTTACAGAGCAATTACCCAAGAGGACATCGTTAAACTCACAGAAATCAAAATCAAACGCATCTCCAAATACGACGCTTTTAAGGCAGATGAGTTAATGCGAAATTTGGAAAATGAGTTAAAGGAAGTAGAATATAACCTTGAAAATCTGATAGAATACGCCATTAACTATTATAAAAATCTACTCAACAAATACGGCAAAGGCAAAGAAAGAAAAACAGAAATCCGCACTTTCGACGTAATTACTGCAACCAAAGTCGCCGCTAATAATCAAAAGCTATATATCAACCGCACTGAGGGCTTTATAGGCTATGGGTTGAAAAAAGATGAGTATATTTCTGAATGTTCTGACATAGATGATATTATTGTATTTTTAAAAGATGGCAAATTCAAAGTAGTAAAAATTGCAGAGAAAGTTTTTGTAGGTAAAGACATTATCCATGCCGAAGTATTTAACAAAGATGACGAAAGAAAAGTGTATAATGCCGCTTATTTGGACGGGGAAACAGGCATAAGCTACGTCAAGCGTTTCCAAGTAGGAGGGATTACCAGAGATAGAGAAAACGATATTACCAGAGGTACAAAAAACTCCAAAATATTGTACTTCTCCGCCAATCCTAATGGAGAAGCAGAAACTATTACCGTCCAACTTACGCCTGCGTGCAAGGCAAAAATCAAGGTTTTTGACTTTGACTTTGCTACTTTGGCAATCAAAGGACGCACCGCACAAGGCAACATTCTGACTAAGTATCCTGTTCGTAATATCAAATTCAAAATAGCAGGAGGCTCAACCTTGGGCGGATTAAATATTTACTACGACAATAAAATAGGAAGGCTAAATACCGAAGAAAGAGGTATTTACCTCGGCTCTTTCCAATCTGACGATAAAATTTTGGCTCTTTGCACCGACGGTACTTATGAAATCATGAACGCAGACTTAGCTAATCGCTATGATATAGCAGAGGTCATTAGTTTGCATAAGTTTGACCCTAAAGCTATCGTTTCAGCAGTGTATTTTGATGGAGAAAACGAAAACTTCTACATCAAACGCTTTTTGATAGAAACCACTACCATAGGCAAAAAATTTTCTTTTATTACCGAACACAAAAAGTCTAAGCTATACATGGCTACGGTAGCCGAACAGCCTCAAATTAAGATTACCTCCATTAATGAAGCAAAGAAGGAGGTGAGTAACATCTATGATGTGGACTTACTCACTGAGGTCAGAGGTTGGAAGGCTCTTGGCACAAGACTACCACAAATAAGGATAAAAAGCGTACAAATCGTTTCCGAAGGAGAGCGAGAGTAAGCTACACCCTCCCATCTCTTTTTATTTTATTATACGCAATGATACCGCTTAATACTACTCCCGGTATCCCTTGTCCGGGATAAGTAGTATCTCCACAAAGGTATGCTCCTTGGCTATTTAAGCGACTGCTTATCATTTGCCAAGGTTTAATTTTAAGGTATTGAGGATATCCACCTACAAAGCCATACTTGCGGTTTGTCCACTTTTCCCAAGCAGTGGGAGTAGAAGAGTGAGTATAAATCAAGTCTTCTTTCTTGAAAAAACCTCTTTTTTCTAAGACCGTAAGGACAGCTTCTTCTGTTTGTTCCTTATCAAAGGTCATGTTTTCTGCGGGATTCTTCACATGCGTACTTACGGAGGCGACCATGCTATTAGGCTCATCGCATCGGCTTAGGTCTTCGGGGTGATTCAGGCTAAGGAAAATACTCGCCGAGCCAACCTGCGGTAAGGGCTTCTCCAAGTGAATTTGATAGTGAATACAGTCAAAACGCTTAGTTTTTTTAAAACCAATGCCCATTTGAAAGGCACTATTGAGTTGGGGTGAGAGCATTTGCTTGGCTTGCAAAGTTTTCACCGATTTGTTCTTGTCTTCCCATAACTCCAAAGTATTGTTAATAGGAATACCTGAAACCAGTATAGGCGCAGAAAATACCCGCTCCTCCTTGCCTTTGGGCTTGACTGTCAGGGAATAAAAATTATCTTGATAGCTAATTTTCTCTACTTTATGCCTTAGAAAAATAGTTGAGCCTTGTTTTTCTAAATACTCCACCAAAGGATTCACCAAATTGATAAGTCCGCCTTTGACGTAATAATTGCCATAATTGGTATAGCAGAGGGCAGTCGCTCCAAAAAGTATATTGACCTCGTGCAGGTAATTTTGAGCAGTAATAAGTAATTGCTCATTGACAAAATCTACAAAAGCCTGATTTTCTAATAAATCAAACTTTTTTAACAACCATTCCATAGAAAAAAAAGCGTACCCTGCATAGCGCAATTGGCTAAGGCTTACATTTCTGATACAATAAAGTAAGTCAGAGAAGTTACTTGGCGGAAAGGCAGTTTGCTTTAAAGAGGTTTCCCACACAAACTGACTAATTTGATAGCAAAATTTCCAAAAAGCTCGTTGATTTTTCTTGCCAAATACCCGCTCGGCTTCCTCTATCCATTGGTCTAAGTCTTTATAGCGATGCACAACAGCACCATCTTTTAAGACTACTTCCATCGGCAAATCTAATTCAACAACATCTAAATCAACTTCTATTTCATCTAATAAGTATCGTAAAGGCATATTCTTGTCTAAACCAACCAAGGTAGTAGCTCCACTTTCAAAAACGAAGCCCTTGCGCCAATATGAACTTGTACAACCTCCTGCTACCCAATTTTGCTCTAAAATACCCACTTTTTTCCCCTCTTTGGCTAACAAGCAAGCCGCCGTAAGCGAACCCATACCGCTGCCAATGACTAAGGCATCAAATCGCTCTGACATGATTAGTAATTAATTTGTCCATCTATAAACTTTTTTTATTATAAAATTAATATGCAAGCAAATTGTTATGACTTTGACTAAAAAGCAATGTATTGTTTTTCAGTCATTGATGTAGGCTTGCTATAATGCCTGCTATTTTTTTCATATTTTTGTAATTAGTAGTTTACAGAAAAGAAATATAGCTTTGAGCTATTCTTAATAGTTATATTATTAAATGCACCATTTTTTATGAAAAACAATGACATTCCTGCGCACATATTGGCTCAGGTAGAAAAATTGGAACAAAAATACGAAGCTATGGGGCAGGATTTATCCTCTTACTTAGACGGCTTGCTCTATGCCAACTACCTGACCTATTGGGACTATATTCATTTGGACACCTTACTAAGCTTGCAAAATCCTAAAACAGATTTCCCTGATGAGCAGATTTTTATTATTTATCATCAAATTACAGAGTTATATTTCAAACTTATTCTTCTGGAAATTAAGCAGGTAACTAAAAATGAGTACCTTACAGAAGAGTTTTTTACGGCTCGTTTGAAACGTATCAATCGCTATCTTGCTTATCTTGTGCATACTTTTGAAATTATGGGAGAGGGCATGGAAAAAGAGCAATTCCTCAAATTTCGCATGTCTTTACTTCCTGCAAGCGGCTTTCAATCAGGACAGTTCCGAATGATAGAGATTTGTGCTACTGATTTTAAATATTTGGTAGAAAAAAATTTTTTTAAGCAAATAGATACGCATACGACCATAGAGGAAATGTATGAGCATATTTACTGGAAATATGGAGCCACTGAGTTAGCGACGGGAAAAAAAACGCTTACACTCAAACAATTTGAGGACAAGTACGCTGAGACCTTTATAAAATTAGCCAAAGAACATGTAGAAAACAACTTTTTGCGTCTTTTCAAAAGGAAATTTCCTCATTCCGAGAGTGTTAAAAGCGAACTTCGCAAATTTGATGCTCTGCTGAACATAGATTGGAAACTGGCTCACTTTGGTTCTGCGGTGCGATATTTGCACAAAGAACCCGCAGATATTGCCGCTACCGGAGGAACTAACTGGCAGAAATACCTACCTCCAAGATTCCAAAAAGTAATTTTTTTCCCTGACCTTTGGACTGAACAAGAGCAGGAAAATTGGGGGAAAAGCTGGGTAGTAGAACGCTTTGGGAAATACAATTCTCATTATTGAAAATAGTATTTGAGTAATATCTTAGCTATAATTATTAAAATCAGTTAGAATTTTGTCTTACAAAGATATTATATTATCGTCTTTCATAGTTTTTTGCTAATTTTGTGTGCGTAATTTATCAAAATTTTCTTTTATTTTACATATATTTGCTTTCCCCTTCTATTCTTTGTTTAACCTTAATATTAGGATTGTTCACTTATGAATAAAGCGTTTTTTCGGATATTTTTTCTTCTGCTTTGCTTTAGCTCGTCTGCATATTCGCAGCATTCCATAGACAACATCGTAGAGCTATTAAACCATAGAGAACTAACAACAGCCAAAAAACTATTAAGTGAAAACTTGGTATATAATTCCGAGGACATGGATTCTCGTTTACTGTTAGGTAGCCTTACCGACTATTTTGGGGATTCAGAAGACGCTATCAAAATTTGGTCGGAAGGGCTGAGAAATACCGAAGACGACTATCCTTTTTATCTCAATATCGGAGAAATTAGGTTTAGGCAGGGAATAAAGGGCATGAACGTAAAGTTCCGCAAGGGCAGAATAGAATTGTTAAATCAGGCTGATTCTACCAAAGATGCTGATTACAAGTTTTCTATGCTCAAATTAGCCTCCGAGGCATTTGAGAAAGCCCATGGACTACACCCTTACGAAGATGAACCTCTTATACACTTAGGTAAGCTACATGACCATTTAAAAAATTATGAAAGGTCTATTATTTTTTGGTCAAAACTAACAGAGATGTACCCTTCGCATGAGGAGTACTGGGTCAAATTAGGGAATGCGGCTCTAAACCTACATAAGTACGATGAAGCACTTTTTAGCTTTAACTATGCTGTTAAGTTAAACCCTCACTATTCCCCTGCCTATGATGGACTTTCTGACTATTGGCTTGCTTTGGAAAATATAGAGCAAGCAGAGTTAGCTACTCAAAAAGGAGCATTTTATAATTGGCTACCTGCTTTTTGTACTATGGAATATTCCAAAGAAAATTACAGAATTTATGAACTTATTAACTTTGTTGGAAATAAATTGGATAGCAAAGGAAAAGAAAAAACCGTGAGAAGCCTACTTCAAGACAAATCGCAAACTTCTACCAAGTTCTTAGCAACAGTTTGTTACTATCATGAAGTCCATGGAGAATTGGAAAAAGCTGTAGTGAAAGAACTTGCTAAACGAGACAAGTTCTCTTTGTATATGTTAATGGCTGTAGCACGCAATTCAGAATACCTCTGCACCATAGACCATATATTAAAAGAACTTATGCAAGTCAGACCTGCAGGTATGTTGGATTTACTGGTTGAGTTGTTGGAAAAAGACCAACTGGAAGAGGAAACTATCCACATAGCAGAATATATGGGAGAGTTGGGTAACGAGCAGGCGGTGCTGCCTCTCATTAATTTACTTAATCCTACTTTTCATTCTTCTAAGGAAAATGGTCATTTAGGAGAAATTCAGGCACGCCAACGTGCTGCACTTGCCCTTGCTAACTTCCCTAATGTACATATTATCAAAGTATTGGAAAATGGATTAGGCAATCCTGACATTAATACTTTCTGTGCGGCAAGTCTATACAAAATTACCTTAGATGAAAAATATCTTAAAGTAATTGCTTTAAAACACAAACAACCAGCAGTAGCTCTCTTCCTGAGAAAAATTCAAACTAAAGAAGCCCAAAAATTAGCCAAAAAGTTAGACTAAATCCCCTTCTCTTCCTCCCATGAAACGCTCTCAAATTAACGCACTGCTCAAAGAAAGTTTTGCTTTTTTTGAAAATAATCTTTTTGCTTTGCCTGCATGGGCAAAATGGGATATAAAAACATGGAAGGAGAATAAAGTACACATACAAGAAATCGTACAAAATCACTTAGGGTGGGACATTACAGACTTTGGGAGCAGTGATTTTTTTAGAAAAGGCTTGATACTTTTTACTCTTCGCAATGGAAATATCAAAGAAATAAGTGGGAAAAGTTATGCAGAGAAAATTATGATAGTTAGGGAAGAGCAGATTACACCCGCCCATTTTCATTGGTATAAAATGGAAGACATTATCAATCGCGGCGGGGGTGTATTGGTGGTACAAGTTTGGAATAGCACAATGGACAACAAATTAGCAGATACCCCTGTAACAGTAAGTATAGACGGCATCAGCCACCTTGTACCCGCAGGAGGCACTATCGAGCTCCAAGTAGGCGAATCAGTATGCCTGCCTCCCCAATTATATCATCAGTTTTGGGGCAAAAAGGGACACGGCGAGGTCTTAGTAGGCGAGGTAAGCAAAGTAAATGATGACTTTACGGATAATTATTTTTATGAGCCTGTTGGAAGATTCCCTACGATAGACGAAGATGAGTTACCCATCTACTTACTTTGCAATGATTATGAGCGATTTGTATAAAAACTTAAAAACAATCTTACCTGAGCCTGATAAATTTATATATTTGCCACCAACAAACTATTTTTTATCATTATGAATGTATTAATTCTTGGCTCTGGTGGCAGAGAACACGCTTTTGCATGGAAAATTGCTCAAAGCCTGTCGTGCCAAAAACTATTTGTAGCCACAGGCAATGCAGGAACAGCCCAAATTGCTCAAAATGTTGATATTCCTTTAAATGATTTTACTGATATTGGACAATTTTGTATAGATAATCAGATAGATTTAGTGTTAGCAGGGACAGAAGCGCCTTTGGTAGAAGGCATCGCAGATTTTTTTCAAGCTAATGAAAGTCTTAGAAAAATACAATTTATAGGACCTACCAAAGCCGGAGCGATGCTGGAAGGAAGCAAGGATTTTTCCAAAGCCTTTATGCTCAAATACGGCATTCCTACTGCTACTGCCCGTACTTTTGAAAAAAATTCTCTGCAAGAAGGAATCGCTTACTTGGAAAAGCACTCTTTGCCCATTGTACTCAAAGCTGATGGACTTGCGGCGGGAAAAGGGGTGATGATTACAGAAGATAGAGAAGAAGCCAAACAAATCTTAGTAGAAATGATAGCGGGAGAAAAATTTGGCAAAGCAAGCAGTAAAGTATTGATAGAAAGCTATTTAAAAGGGATAGAGCTTTCTGTTTTTGTGCTAACTGATGGCATATCTTACAAGATTCTTCCCTCTGCCAAAGACTACAAACGCATAGGCGAAGGAGATACAGGTTTGAATACAGGGGGCATGGGGGCGGTTTCTCCTGTACCTTTTGCTGACGAGGTATTTATGCACAAAGTAGAGCAAAAAATTATCAAACCTACTTTACAAGGTTTAAAAGCAGAAAATATTGATTACTTGGGCTTTATTTTTATTGGCTTGATGAATGTAGCGGGAGAACCTTATGTTATAGAATACAATGTCCGCATGGGCGACCCTGAAACAGAAGTGGTGATTCCAAGAATCAAATCTGATTTCTTAGCACTGCTATCTCTTGCCGCCCAAAAACGCCTTTCAGAAGCTAAACTGGAAATAGATGAAAGAACAGCAACTACAATAATGCTCGTTTCAGGTGGTTATCCCGGAGATTTTGAAAAAGGTAAAGTTATGACAGGATTTGAGAAAGTAAATAGTGAAATCTTAGTTTTTCATGCGGGGACTATCCTCAAAGATGGTAAAATTTTAACCTCCGGAGGACGAGTAGTGGCACTTACTGCTTTGGCAGAAAATAAAACCCTTGCCTTAGAAAAGTCTTATAAAGCGGCACAAGTAATAGATTATAATGGTAAGTACTATCGCAGGGATATCGGCTTTGACTTAGCTTAGTAAATGACGGTATAGGGCATTTTTTTCTTTAGCAATTCTATTTCTGATTCGGGGATTTGATTCCCAAAAAGATACAATGCCTGTAAATTTTTCAAACTTTCTATGCCTTCAGGTACTTTTTTTAATGAATTGAAAGATAAATCTAATATTTCCAAAGATTTCAATTGCCTTATCGTAGCAGGAATATGCTCTACCCTATTGCTTCTTAGGTACAAGGCTTTCAAGTTCTTTAGTTGGGCTATTCCGTAAGGAAGGGTTTTAAGCTGATTAAAACTTGCATTTAACTCTACCAATGCACTTAATTGATGAGTATTAGCAGGAAGAGAAGTCAGTGCATTATTACTTATATCGAGTGTAATAAGGTTTTTTAAGACAGGAAAGTACCCAATCCTGCTAATTTGATTGTGGTTTAGGTGCAAGGAAAGTAAAGAAGTATGGTGATTAATCTGAACAGGAAACTTTTTCAGGTTGGTACGGCTATAATCCAAGCAATAGACCTCCTCCCTGCTGGTAAGTTGGGCTTTGAGGGTGTAACACTCAGTACGTGCTTTTTTCCACAAAAAATAAAAAGCCTCCTTATCCCCTAATTCTTTGGCTTTTAATAAGTCGCTGTAAATATCCTTAATGGCAATAAGTTCGGTTTCTTCTCTAAGCAATATTTTAGCCTTAGCTCTCTGAAGATAGGCTTCCTTAAAACGCGCATTCATACTGATAGCATGAGTAAAATCTGCTATAGCAGGAAGAAACTGCCTGTTTTTAAGATGATTCATTCCACTTTCATAATAACTTTTTGCATCTTTTAATTGATGGAAAGCGGAAGTAAAAAGTAAAAGTGATACAAGAATAAAATAACGCATACAGATTTAAGGACAAGTAAGTACTTGAAAATCCTAAATACAAATGTAGGTCTTTATATGCTAAGTTACATTTGTAATCTATTCTGGGTAATTAAAAACGTAAGTTTTAGGTAGAACTAATCAATCTTTCACCATTTTAAATACTTGATTTTGCCCGATTTCATCTTTAATCTTTACTATATACAATCCTTTGTTTGTATATGGTAACTCTATTTTCAGTTGGTTATAGCCTACTGGTAAGATTTCTACACTTTGTTTGACTATCTTTCCTACTACATCAAGAACCGTAATTTCTACCTGTGTTGGTTCTTGTAATAAAATATTTACTAATAGCTTGTCTGCAAATGGGTTAGGATATACTTGTGCTTCAAAACGCATATCTTGGTTCGGTGCATTATTGAAAAACTCGCCGTCAAAATAAGGAGTGGGTTCTTCTACTCTGGCATCTAACAAGGCTTTCCTCCCATGGCTACCTGTAATAGCACTGGCAACTGATTCTGGGCAGATAATTACTCCGTCCACATCGTAGCCTTCATCTTTATAGATAAACTTATCCATATCAGAAATATCTTCTACCATTAAGTATTTGATAAACTTATGTCCTGCTCTTATTGCAGGGGCAACATCAACAAAGGTAGTTCGACAACCCTCTCCTAAGACCACCCAAGGTTTAGAGAGCGATTCTGTGCCATAAAATCTGGCTCGCTCAGGATAGTTTTGGTCTTGATTTTCTCCGCAATTTTGGTTAATTCTCCCAAAACTTGTTTCTACAACAATCAGGTCTCCCAAACTTACTTCTTTGCCTACAAGCGTATTAGTATGAGCGGCACGCAAGCCGTATTTATTGTGGTTATATACAGGACTTGCCAATTCTAAGACTATATTTCCCCCAAAGCCCAAAGACACAAAGTTATACATATCATTTTCCTGTGGTTTGCCTAAGGCGTTTTCAGGTCGGTTTCGCTGACGGTTTGGCGTGTCGTCTATAGGTTTGCCATCTTTGCGAGTGCGTTCATCATAGCTAATTACTTTGATGGCAAAGTCTTGACAATCAGGGAGGCAGATACGCTCTAAGTCTATACTCAGACTTCCTTTGGTATCTCTATCTCTGTAATTGATGCTAAAATAGAACAAGCCTGATGCGCCTAAGCTATCATTTTTTCCATTAGCTTCTATACCTATTTGAAAGCCATAACAATTACTTGGGCTAAAGCTTTTAGCATCTTCCCCGTACCGATGCGCTAAGCGAATTGTGCCTGTGCCATTGACTTGGGTAAAACTTGTTTGTAAACTGTTCATCTCTAAGTAATCCCAATTTTCTACGAATTCTGCTAAAATATTATCGCCAAGTTCGCCTTTATTAGGGCAAAAAGTTTTAGATGATTTGTTTAAGTACATGCGCAAAACCCAAGAGGTATGCACGGCAACATCTTCTACTTCACTATTTGTTACTTTCAACTTCCCATAGAGGTAAGCACTTCCGTCTGTGTTCAACTCTACATAGCTTCCTTCTTGGAATTGCATTGTCAGCGCTTCTGGGGCATTGAAAATAAGATAGGCTTGATTTTGGATTAAATACCTTTCTTTTTCTGGACTACAAGGAGTTGAGCAGGTAGGAGCATCAGTTAGGCTTACATTTTTATTACAATCTCCTGAGGTAATTTCCCAAATAGGAGCATCCGCACCTGTGTATGTAACTTGAAAAACATTGTACCACCTTCCAGTTTTAAAAGTAGTAGGTTGTTGGGTGAAGCTCACACCAACTAACCTATTGTTTTGTCCATTCGGAATATTTACTTGATTGGTATTAAAATTTTCATAGCCAAAAGTAGCTGTACGCGAGCCATCTTCATTGAAAGAAATACATTCTAAAATTGGGATAATGGCGTTATTCTCATTGCCCTGAACGAGTACCTTTACTCTCAATGTGCTGCGCAAAGGCGAACCGCATGTATTATCTTCTACTACAAAGTCCATTTCGTAAGGTTCGCATCTTGGGGAAAGTCTATCAAAACATACGTCTAAAAGCAATTTATCGCTGCGCCCGTTGGCAATAACTCCACTGTTTTGTAACAAAATACCTGCGGTACTACTAAAATTAATAGGCACAACGCTTGCCTTGATTTGTGTATTATTGTCTATATCAGTTACTTGAAGTTTAGTGCATTTGTTAGCCGCAGTAACACTAATAGGCAAAACATCGCTTGTATCGTAAAACTCCTCACTATCAATAAGTTTCAGTCTTGCTTGTGGTGGATTGTTGCCTCCGCAGTCCAAGACCATGATCT
>Ga0272446_1002347_pt1 | contig 25962 bp, 17 predicted proteins | sample YNPCB0061_FD_194587 | JGI IMG/M metagenome (GOLD analysis project Ga0272446, IMG submission 194587) | Hot spring microbial mat communities from Yellowstone National Park, WY, United States - YNP-CB-006-1 | ecosystem: Environmental > Aquatic > Thermal springs > Hot (42-90C) > Sediment | place...
AGGAGAGTCCGTCTGATTGACGCGCGCGGCGCTCGCGTGCTACAATGAGCACAGGCCGGTGTAGCTCAGCTGGCAGAGCAACTGTCTTGTAAACAGTAGGTCGTCGGTTCGAATCCGACCACCGGCTCCAGACGCACCTGCTCACGCTGCTCCTGGATGCGGAACGGTTGCGCCAGACGTATCGCCTCTGTCAGGCCCACATCCGCAGGGTCTGCGCGGGAACCGCCACTGGCGTCAGCGATGGCTGCGCCCCTGCCATCATATCCTCCAGTGTATGTGTCGCAGCAGCGTTCAACGGTCAATGGTTGTCGTCATTGCGCCCCACACCTCGACGCCGATGCCATCGCGTTCGCCTTGCCACAGGAGCGTGGTGCAGGCGCGGCGCAACAGGTTCTTCCAGATCTGCGTATTGGCGAACGTCTCTTCGTCGGCATTGAAGACGGAAAACACGGAGCGTGCGGCCACCAGGATCATTTTCTCCTTCGCCCGGCTGAGCGCCACATTCAACCGGCGCGGGTCGAGCAGGAAATCACCCGCCACGCGTAGATAGTCGCGGTCGCTCTCGGTTGCGCTCACCACAATCACCCGCCGCTCGCCACCCTGGAACCGTTCCACCGTGTCAATGGCCGATCCCTGAATCAGACCGGTCACCGGATCGCGTGGCGCAAGCGCCGGTACGGCTTCCTGAAGTGCGGCGCGCTGCGCCCGGTGTGGCACGACGACGCCAAGGCCATCGGTGTGGTTCAGCCCATACTGCGCCGGATCCACCAGCGCCGCGATGATCGGCTCGACCAGCGCCTGCTCAAACGGGTTAATAACCTGGCTTTGCTGTTCCTCGTGCACGATGACGACCAGTGGATATTCGGGCGCAAGCACAGCCGCGACGAACGCATCGTCGTGAGCACAACCATTGAGGACGCCGGTTCGCTTCGAATGGTAGTCAATGCCGTCGTTGACATAAATCTCATTGCGCAGGAAATCTGCCATGGTGGTGTGCAGCCGGAAGCTCTCGGCAAACTGCACGATCGGCGGCGGCGGCAGGCGATCGCGGAGCGTGACGAAGAGCGATTCGTAGGTGCGATATTCCTGGAACGTGCGCCGGCGCTCATCGGCCCAGCCATGGGCGACAATCGGCGGCATCTGGCGATGATCGCCGACGACGATCAACTGGCCTTCAGGGCGCAATGGCAACCCGGCCATGCAGGCTTCGGGCAGATTCATCTGCGATGCCTCATCCAGCACCAGGCAGTCGCACCAGGTATGGCCGAACAGGTCGCCGGCATCCTTGAGCAAGCCGCGAATCCCGCCAGGCGTCGCGCCGGCGATGACGTATGAGTGCTCCAGTATATGCTGAAGCTCCTCCCCTCTGGGCAGAACCACGACGCCCTCAGGTGCGCTGGTATCGTCTGGGCGTACCCGCAGCAGCGGTACAGCGAAGAGGCGCGGGTCAAGATATTGATCGACCAGTACCGGATCGATGGCACGCCGTTCGCGCAACAACCGCTGCACGTCCACGAGTTTCTCGAGCAGCACATTGGTGGCGGCGTGCGTTTTGCAACTCACCAGCATCCGGTAGGGCATGCCGGCCGCCAGCGCTCCCTGGAGTCGTGCCAGCAAGGCGAAGGCGGCGACATAACTCTTGCCGGTGCCAGGCGGCCCCTGCACCAGCAGGGTTGGCGCAGCGCCATGTTCGGCGATTGCCGCGCGCTGATGCGTATCGAAGGGGTGGAGCAACCCGGCCGCTCCGAGCGCGTCGAGGCCGGCCATAAAGCGCTGCTGCCCGGCAATCGCCGCGGCGGGCCAGGTGGCACATTCGCGTTCGGGATGCGCGAGGCGCGCATAGACCGTATTCGGTTTGCCCTGTTGCAAGGCAGCGACGATATCGGCCAGGTGCGCACCTTGCCAGTCGTTGGGGTCGCTATCGAGGGTGTAGCGCGCGCCCGCGACAAGCGGGCGATTGGCCGCACTCATCGTCGGGAAGACATAGCCGGGTGTCTTCGCCTGCCCGCCGGATGCGTTCAGTTCGACCAGGACCATGCCGGCGGGCGCATCGATCGACAGGAGCGTGGCGCGCATGCCATACAACAATTGCTTCGCTGTCGGCGTCAGCGGCGTTCGTTGCTCTGGCGGTAACCGGCTATCCTCCGTCCAGCGCGGCGCGATTACCAGGCGATCGCCAGGGCGCAATGTCGTGAGCAGCAACGCCTCGGACAGGTTGCAGTCAACACCGGTCAGATCGATGCGCAGGCGGTAGGGCAGTGTGACAGGGAGTGGTTTTGTCTCGGCTTGCTTTATTCTGGGGAGGTTCTTTGCGCTCGCATCTGGCCTGGTCACCTGCAACTCCGCGACATATTGCTCGCGCAGCAGGCGACGGCGTTCATTTTCGTGCAGCAGCGCCACCAGTTCCGGCGCCTGGTCGGCTTCCTCATACCGGACAATCAGCGTCTCGCCGGCCAGGACGCGCCGTTCCGGCGCGGCAAGGCGCGCGGTTTTCCATGCGCCGAGCACCGTGTGGCGTTCTAACGCCAGAAACTCCGCCAGGGCGTCAGCAAAGCTACGCGCCTTGCCGTTGAAGGTCGGAATTGACGCGAGATCGAACGTCGTCTTCTCGGTCACCCGGTTGCCGTCAAAATCACGCGCGATATGTTCCATCGCCTCGAGGCGCCGGGCGTGGAAGCCACGCAGCAGATCAACCGTTGCAGCGCGGTAGACCGCGAAGTCATCGTGACCGCGGGGCGGCGGTGGCAATTCACCCCAGGCAGCGTAGGCATATTCGAGCGGGATCTGGCTATTGAAGCGTGAGCGGCTGGTATACCATGCGGTCGGGCCTTCCATATCCTCGTTCAGACGGCCACGGTCATCGAACATCCGGGTGCGGAAGATGCTGGCGTATGGCTCCGGTGTGTTCCAGTCGAACTTGAGCGCGCGGGCCACCGCCTGGAGCGACTGGCAGACCATCGGGTAATTCTTGAGTTCGCGGATTTCGTGATCGAGGAAGGTGACCAGCGGTGAGTCGTAGGCCGCGATCTGGGTGATGAAATCATACAGTGGCGTCGCCGCGGCAATCGCGCCGGCATGGCGTGACAGACCATCCAGAAGCAGGCGCTGCTCAAAACGGTTATAGAAGATCAGGTGAACCGGCGCGCGCGGATCGCCGTTGGCATCCGGCGCGGCGACCCCGGCAATTGCACGAAGCGTCGCACTGATCCAGCCGACGAACAACTCCTGTTCCCGGGCGGCTTCCGCCGGCGGCCCGTCGGTTATGCGAATGATGCTGCGGCGGCGTTCGGGCGCTGCAACACCATTCTCACAGGCCACGACAAGCGCGCCAAGCATATAGATGCGATCGTGCAGGTAGTCGTGCTGGGCGTCAATATAGACCCGTACCAGGTTCGGATTGTGGTAGGCGTCGCAATAGGGCAGCGAGCCATACCCCTTGCCGGGAACGAAAGCGAGCGCCCGGATGTCATCGCCCAGCCAGCGCCGGTAACGCCGGGCGCGATGGATCAGTTCGTCGAGGCGCGCACCGATCCGCGGCACGGCAGCGAGCCGGCGCACCAGCGCTTCATTGCCCGGGGTTGCAACCAGGTCATTCGTATCCGGTGCACAAAACTCCTTGAGCGTGGCGAGCCGGGCCATGGTCGTGATGCCGGCGGCGCGTAGCGCATTCTTCTCATAGTCGGTCAGATGCGGCAAGAGCGACAGATCGTCGGTTGAGGCGCTCCATTTCATACAGAACTCATTGTAGAGACATCCATCGCACTTATACGTCAGGTGATATGGCACGTCGGCAAATGCCTGAGCAGCAATCTGTGCGGCGACCGAACGTGGGCCGGTCACCAGGTCGTGCACCTCGGCACAGTAATGCTCGGGGGTCGGGGTCAACTCCAGCAGCGCGTCCGTCACACCGAACAACTCGCGCGCCAGCGCCTGCTGTTCCTGCCGGCGCTGCTCGTCGAGCGGCGAGTGGTACAGCGCGCCATCGCTCACGCCACGATACAGGATGGCGATGCGCATATTGGCACAGGCAAGCCCCTCGGTGGCGAAGAGCGTCGCCAGCATCTCGTGGTAGAACGCCACCTGGAGGCGATGCTCGACCTTCGCCGCGATGGTGCTTTTCATATCAGCGATCAGCACATGGAGAGCACCGCCGGCATCGCGCTGCAACCGCAGAATATCAACATCGCCGCGTAGCTGCCAGTCGCCGATAGTCACACGCAGGCGCGGCTGGAAGAGAAACAGCGTCGCGCCAGGGAGTAGATCGCGGGCCAGCGCTACAACAATCGCATTATTGTCCGGCCCCTGGAACTGCTCATCATCGACGGCGGCAGTTTTGCAGTTGACGACCTGCCCGCTGGCGAAGGCCGCGACTTGCTGCTCGATCTGCTCCTCGAAACGCGCGCCGGATTTGGTCAGGATCGGCGGAATGGCCTGCGGCGCGACGCCAAAGCCATAGAGGAAATCGCGGCCATGGCGGCGTTCGTGTAGCCGCAGCCGAAGATAGCGCGCGCACTGGTCGAGACGAATGTACTGCGCTATGTCGGTGGGCGCGATCGTGCGCGGGGTAATGGTTTCGATCGGAATGACGGGTAGTGTGTCCATGAGGGCCTCTGTTCTCCACTACGCTTCATCAGCACCACTGGTCCACAATCACAGCGAGTCGGTGCAGGCAATGCCAGGTACCTATCCGAATAATGGCTGGTTGGATGCCATTCGCCTGTAACCTTGCTCCGGCTCGCGCGTCATACCATGTGCCACGTGATTTGCGTGGCGCGAGCGTACCGCCGGTGACATCATCTGGAGTAAACGACTTGTTCAATGAACTATGCTCCGTGTCGGCCGTAACCCTTGCTCGTCGAATCCGCGACCGCGAGATCTCGGTGACCATGGTCGTTCAGGCGCACCTCGATCGAATCACCCGGCTCAATCCGCGGCTCAACGCGGTGGTTCAACTTGCTGCAGACCAGGCGCTTGCCGAAGCTTGCGCAGCCGACGCCAGGCTTGCCGCGGGACATGATGCTGGCCCGTTACACGGTGTGCCATTCACTGTCAAGGACTGGATCGATGCCGCAGGATTGCCGTGCACCGGCGGTGATCCACGCTTCCGCGATCGGGTTCCGCTTGTGGACGCGACCGTCGTTGCGCGCTTGCGCCGGGCCGGGGCGATCTTGCTCGGCAAAACCAATGTCCTTGGCGAGAATCCGCTCTACGGTCGCACCAGTAATCCTTACCATCTCGGTTACAGCCCGGAAGGTAGTAGCAGCGGCGAAGCGGCGATCATCGCTGCCGGCGGTTCACCCCTCGGTCTCGGTTCCGATTCGGGTGGCAGTATACGCCAGCCGGCCCACGCCTGCGGTATTGCCGGCCTGAAACCAACCACCGGGCGCGTTCCGTTGACGGGTCATTTCCCATTTATCAGCACCATGAACGATCCGCGCACCACCATCGGCCCGATGGCGCGCTTTGTTGAGGACCTTGCGCTGGTACTGCCGCTCCTCAGTGGAGTCGACTGGCACGATCCGAGCGTGGTTCCCATGCCCCTGGCCGACTGGCGCGCCGTCGAACTGTGTGGCTTGCGCGTCGCCTGGTACACCCATCATGCCGAAGCGGAGCCAACCCTTGAGACGGCTGCCACCTGTCGCCGGGTTGCGCAACTACTGGCAGCGCGCGGCGCACGTGTCGAACAAACGCTTCCGCCACGCATTGAAGAAGCCTACGACATTACGCGCCAGTACTGGCAGCGCCCGGAGTCGTCTGCGGCGGATGAGTGGGTTCCCGATGGTGAGGCGCACCTCAGCAGCATCGAGGTTGAACGACACCTGTTTGTCTGGGATCGCTTCCGGCGAGCGCTGATCGCGTTCATGGCGAACTATGATCTGATCCTGACGCCTGTAGCGGAGCGGCCCGCAACACCACATGGCGGCGAAGGCGGGCGCATCCCGTATACACTGCCCTATAGCCTCACCGGCTGGCCGTGCGTGGTCGTGCGCGCTGGAACCGCACCGGATGGATTACCGATCGGTGTGCAGGTGGTCGCTCGTCCCTGGCGCGACGATGTGGCGCTGGCGGCAGCGGCGGCGATCGAGGAGGATACCGGTGGCTGGCAACCACCGGCACTGGCCGACGCATCCTGATCACGTTCATCAGCCGTGCGGAGGAAGCGCGGGGTGGCAAACCGAACGGCGTCCGCTATCCTACGAGGCGCCACCATATTCGGCGTCCTATTGCCAGAAACATCGGATTGTGGTACGAACATGCGACGTTGCGGGTGCTGGCAGGAACGCTTCTGTCATGTCAAAGGTTCAACGTCGCCTGCTTGATTATACACCAGCCACCGATGCGATTGCGCGGCGCCACAGCCGATACACACCATGCCCACGCCCCGCGCCCCAGGCCATGCTTCTGAGCCGCCAGGCGTGATGACCTGTTTCCCGATCTGTGGAAGCGGCGTCTCATCGGGCAAGAACGGGGCCGGTATGCTCGGAGACGCGCTCAGTCTGTTGTTCAGGTGACCGGCAGGGGCCGGTCGGCGGCCAGCGCCTCATCGTCGTCATCCGCATCGACGATCAGGTCAAGCGGTGAACGAGCAAAACGGAGCGCCGCGGCGCGCGCGCGCCCATCATGCTCCTCCGCCAGCGACCATGCGGCGTGTGCCACCAGGAGCGCCAGTTCGAGGCTACGGCCGATGGTCAGCGCCAGGCGGCGCGCGCCACGCTCCAGGCGCGCGTGCCCGCCACCGGCGTTGTGCCAGCGGCGCGCATGCTCGAGCGCTGTGCGTACCTGTTGCCCGGCGACGGCAAGCGCAGCATCGCTGATGCCGCTCGTGAGGGTCCCCGCCAGGCCAGTGATCGCCTCCCAGGCGCCCGGCTGCGCCAGCGCCTTCAGCGTATCGAGCGCCAGCACGTTGGTCGTTCCTTCCCAGATCGGCAGCACGTGCGCATCGCGTAGCAGCGCCGGCACCCCCGTATCCTCAACGTATCCCGCCCCGCCGAAGGCCTCGATCACTTCGCTCAACACATCCACCGCCTGCCGCCCGGTCGTCAGTTTGGCAACTGAAGTCAGAACACGCAACAGATGTGCCTGGCGCTCATCCGCCATGCTCGCCTCATCCGCGCCGAGCAATTCCGCCACCAGGAAGCTCAGGTGGAACGCACCCTCGAACTCGGCCTGCAACCCGGCCAGGGTCTCCCTATGGAGTGGCTGGCGGATCAATGGCGCATCGAACGCCACGCGGCGGCAGGCATAGTCGCGCGCCAGGGCAAGCCCCCGGCGCATGAATGACGCTGCCGTCACACTGTTCCAGGCGCGCGTGACCTGCAGCATCGGTACAATCGCGCGCACCCCGCCACCCGGCACACCGACCAGGCGGGCCGAAGCGCCTTCCAGGCTCAATTCGGCGGTCGGCACCTTGCGCGTGCCGAGCTTATCCTTCAGCCGGTTCACGCGAATACCCTGCAGACGGCCCTGTTCGTCGTGCAGTTCCACATAGAACAGGGCCAGCCCACGCCCTCCGGGCGCGCCGCCTTCCGGGCGCGCCAGCGCCAGGGCCATCTGCCCGGTCGTCGCCGACGTGAACCACTTACGCCCATACAGGCGCCAGTTCCCGCGCGAATCGCAACGGGCGATGGTCTCGCTGCGACCGACATCCGAACCGCCCGTCAGTTCGGTCATCCACTGGCCGCTGGTCCAGCACTGATCCGGATCGCGGCTGGTAAGGTGCGGCAGGGCGCGTTCGATCAATGCCGCGTCGCCCGCATGCCGCAGGGTGCGCGCGGCGCCGTCGCTCATGGCGAGCGGGCAGGTGTAGACATCGGTCGAGGGATGGAAGAGGTACACCAGGGCAAACTGAACGATCCGCGAGGCTGCACCGTACGGTTGCTCGTAGGGTAGAGCGACAAGACCATACTCGGCAGCGAGCCGCGCGGCGCGCTGCCAGAGCGGTGATACTGCGATCCGGTCAACCCGCTCACCCCAGGCGTCCCACTGGGTAAGGACCGGCTCGTTGTGCCGGTCGGCAAGTTGTAGCCGGTAGAGTTCGTCGCCTGCCAGTGCGCCCATGGTCGCCAGTTCGGGTTCGATGGTTGCGAGGGTCGCGAGCGGAAGTACGCGGCGTAGATAGGAGCGGAGCACACGATCGTCGGCATACTGGTTTCCCAGCGCCGGGGGTTGTTGTCGAAAGAGTTCGTTCATAGCTCACCAGCGGCAAATCTTGCGCGCACAGCCGCCAGTTTCGCGGCATCGCGCGCGACCGTCCCTAACTCGAAGATCATAGTCGGTCAGCCGCGATGGCAACGCGAAGAGTTCCAGACGAAGTTCAGGTCGCCGCGTCTTGATAATTAACGCCATTTGCCCGGCTCTGCACAAGCGTATCCCAATCCTCCGTCTTGCTCGCATCGGAAGGCGACCAGTAGAAGCCACGGAAGAGGTTCATGGCGTTCCTCCACAGGTGTGATCCTCTGCGCACCCTCTATTATAAACTTATCTATCCGCAGTCTCCATATCCATCCCACCCAGACCTTGTGCAGTTCATGAGCCTGGAAGCCGCACACATCTCGACCTGATTGGGCCACGACGTCTGCTTACCCTATCTGCCAGTATCGCCTGAGACGGATGCGATTGGACGTTCCGGGTTTGAGGGCGAGAACAGGACTCACCATGAGCACAAACCCATCATCCACTGATCACCCGGCCGATACGGAGGCCGAAGCGGGTTATTCGTCGTTCCACACCGTGTCCGTGCAGTCTACCTCAACAAAACGCGCGTGGCGATGGCTGGCACCGCGCAGGTCGGCGCCGCGGAAGCTGCCGCCGATGAAACAGCCGCGTAGATCGGCGCCACGCAGGTTGGCATAACTGAAATCGACATTGAGGAAGATGCCATCGAGTGTTTCACTGGAGAGATCTGCTCCGGCATAACTGACGCCGATGTACATCTTGTCGGAGGCCATTCCGTTCTCCTTCCCTATCGTGAACGTGATCAGGGCGAGCAACATTGACAAAGAGGTCGAGCCTTCAGGCGGTTCGAGCCGGCGCCGTGATCCCGGTCGCTCGGTATCTATGCGATCACACTCATCGCGCCTGCGTGCCCCTGGTGTCGGGTAACTCGATGAACGTCATTGTGATCGCCTGTGCCTTCTGATGGTCAGTCAGGTTGGACCCGCGGAAGTCAGCGATGAACTTCCCGCCGGTGAGGTTGGCGCCACACAGGTTTGCATCCCGAAAATCGCAATCGTAGAATTCTCCGGGCAGGTGTGCATCAGTGAGCTGCGTACGCCGGAAAGAGACGTTGATATACTTGTTGTCGAGCGTCGCGCCAGCCAGGTCTTGGTCGTCGTAGCTCACGCCGATTATGGGTGATATCATGACCGCACCTCCCGCATTCCTCTGTCGAGGTTAGTCACGAGGTGCGGATTACTACCATCCACGTAGATTACAGATCCGCGCAGTTGTGCAATCCGCAGGTGCAGCAGGGCGCGCCGGTCAGGCCGGTGCGTCCCCCGGCAGCACCGCGTCGCGTATATCGACCCCGATCATCCTGGCCTGTGTCAGGTCGGCGCCGCGCAGGTTGGCGCCACGCAGGCTGACCATAATGAATGTGCCGGTAAGCGCAGCGTATGACAGGTCTGCATCGCTCAGATCGACTCCGACAAACGTCCCGCTCAGCACCCGGCCCGAGAGCTGTTCACCGGCCAGACTACCGCCAGCATAGAGCCCGTTCAGTTCCATCATCCATCCCTCCATAGCCTGCACTGCCCGGTGCAGGTACAGTCTGTGAGCAGGGGACAAAAAGAAAACGCCTGTGCTACTATACAGCACAAACGTTCGGATGTCAAGTACGGGCAAACGAAGGTTCGGGGGCAATTCCCAGTATCAAAGAGCGGCGGCGGGATGCCCTCTGAGAAGCGGAATACGTGTCGTCCCGCCGCCGGACGGGCCGGATCGTCCTGGCGAGCCGCCCGCGCTTCCAGGGAGAAGCGTGCGCCATCACTGCACCAGGATAGAAACACCCGTGCTAATTATAGCACGGGTGGGCAGTACTGTCGCGCTGTGATAGATCCGTGCGTTAGAGGGTCTTGAACTTCACCACTTTCGCGTCATAGAGCAGCCGGCGCAATGCCTCTCTGTCGGCGGGATCGATGCCCGCACGCCGCGCATCTTCGAGATCGCCTGAAAGGTCATAGGTGCCGTCGTAGCGCTTGCCATCAGGGAGCGTCGTGCCGCGCAGCCGCGCTGCCCGGCGTAACTGTCTCTCGTCGATCGTCGCGCCGGCCAGGTTGCAGTCGACAAAGCTGGCGTCGCTGACATTGGCTTCAGTCAGTATTGCGCCCGAGAGATCGACTCCGTGGAAGACGCCACTCAACCTTGAGCCATGCAACCTGGCATGCGCCAGCGTTCCGCCTGCAAAGATGCCGGAGAGTCGCGCGTATGAGAGATCCTTTTCTCTCATGTCTACCCGAATGAACACGCCATCCAGCCGCGCGCCGAAAAGATCTTCAGTTGCGGGCGCGAGGAAGAAGTGCTCACCATCAAGATGTGCGAAGCGCAGGGTTCTGTACTCCGGGCCCGCCCAACCCTGTCTGCCTACCCACAGCAGCACCGCCGTCTCGTCGTTGAGACGCGCACCGCTAAACCGCCGGGTCGCTACCAGTTGCTCAGGTGTGATGCAGGTGCCGCGCAGGTCGGCGAATTGCAGGTCCGCGTCGTCAAACACAGCGTCTTTCAACCGGGCGCCGCGCAGGTCGGTGAACTGCAGGTTTGCGCCGCGTAACGATGCGCCCTCAAGGTGCGCACTCACCAGGATCGCATACGCCAGGTCGGCCCCGTCAAGCACCGCTTGCTCCAGGTCAGCATCCTGCAGATCCGCGCCGCGCAATGAGGCGCTGGCGAACCGGGCACGCTGCAAGCGGGTGCGCTGCATCCATGCCCCGCGGAACAGCGCGCCTTCGGCGTTGATCCCCTGCGCCTGGACATCGGTGAACATAGCTGCGCGAAGGTCGGCATGCTGCAGCATTGCACCGGTGAGTTCAGCACTGGAAAAATCGGCGCCGCGCGCCTGCGCATCGTGGAGATCGGCCTGGATCAGCCGCGCATGGTGCAGGTCGGCGGTGCGTAGGTCAGCGCCATGGAGATCGACATGCGTCAGCGGCGCGTGTTGCAGCTGGAAGGCGCGCAGATCATAGTGCGCCAGGGTCCAGACCTTGTCGCCATCCAGCGTTGCTGGACGAGACTTCAGGCGCAGTTCCGGTTCCGCATCATCGGCCCGCGACCGCGAACGCTCGATGTCTTTCAAAATTGCCGGGCTATCGGTCGCAAGCGTTTTTAGCTCGATGTGCGCGCCTGCCCAGCGCACGTTGTGCAGGTTACATCCATTGAGTTTGACATCGCGTAACTCTGCGCCGCGCAGGTCGGCGCCTTCCAGGGTTGCATCGCGCAGATCGGCGTTGCGGAGGCGCGCCTGGACAAGCCGCGCGCCGCGCAGGTCGGCGCCACGTAGATCGGCTCCCTCAATGACTGCGCCACTCAGGTTGATGCCACGCAACTGTGCACCGTTGTATCGCCCGCCCTTAAGCAGGGTGAATGACGCATTTGTGCCAAGCATTGTGATATGGCGTGCATCGCAATCGACAAGTACGCTGTTGCGCAGATCGCATGCCAGAAACCGTGCGCCGACGATGTCGACGTCATTGAGGATGAGGCCCGGCGCTTCGACGCCGCGCCAGACACTGTCGATCAGGCTCATGCCGACGAATGTACCGGCGACGATCCGCCCGGCGGCCAGGTCAAGGCTCAGTTCGCATTTCTGCACCCCTGCAGGATCGTTGTCGTCTATGACATTCACCCCACCCGGAGGCAATGTGCTTGCTGGCGCACCGCCTTCAAGCGGAGGGCTGATGGACCAGTCGGCATTGCCGGTAAATACTTCGTACCGCAGGCAACGAGCTTTGCCGCGGCGCCAGATGACCGGCTCGATCAGTGTCGTCAGTGTGAACACGGCGCGAATTTCGTATCCGGCCACAACCAGGCGCTCCAGGACGTTGAGGTGCGGCGCCCGGCCAAAATGCAGCAGCAGATCCCACTGCTCTTCGTGTGCTGCATACTGAAGCGCGGCGCGAATGTGGGGCAACTCCGGCTCGATCCATCGTTGCAGCTGTCGTGCTAGCCGCGAGGCATCACTCTCGCTGGCAGCGCGGCGTTCCTCTGCGTGTGATTCCTGTAATGCTGCGACATGTTCGTGCACCAGGTCAAGGCAGTAGTGCGCCAGTAACGCCGCCGCCGCCTGTTCGACATACGCTGGTTGTTGACGCAACAGGGCTTGCGCGAAGTAACGTACCAGCATATTGGCTCGATAGCGCTCCTGCCCGACCTTCTGGATCATCCCTCTCGCTGCCAGTACCTCCAGGTCGCGACGCATATCCTCAAGGCGACGGAAGGCGATCGATGCCAGCATTGCGTCTGACCAGTCCCCTTCGCCAGGCACGCCAATCAGCGACAACAGGAACCGCTGGTCAGGAGTGAGGTCGCGAACGACGAACTCCAGCCCTCTGGCGGAAATCCCTGAGAGGAGCCGTTCCTTGCCTTCTTGCCGTTGCAGCATCTGCTCATACCATGCGGGAGATGTTGCGCCTGATTGCATGTCGCGCGCGGCCATGATAAGCAGTTGCGGAACATACTCCAGGCGCTGTGCGATCGTGTCGAGCGTATGGGCATACAGCTCGTAGCGTTCTAATCCAAGAATACCCGCAAGCAACTGCTGTGCCTGTTCGGCTTTCATCGCACGGACCTCAACCGGGTGTGTTTTTCCATCCCACCCTGGCAGGTTCAGGCGATGGATGCTGATCGCCACAATGCGGTATACTCCCGCCATGCCCGGGTCAGAAGGGAGTAGCTCGACGAGTTGCTGGGCGTCACGGACATGGTCGAAGACGACCAGCGTTCTACCCTCATTGCTGGCGACAATACTCCAGAAAAGATCGCGTAAGAGCTGTCCCGGTGGCGGTGCGCTCTGCCACCACTCCGGGTCGAACCTGCTCAGCAGAGAGTAGAGGAGATCGCCCGGTGCCCGACCATCGAGGCTGCCCCACAAAAGATGGGAGTACACGTTCTCTTCATACAGGTTCCGTGCGACCTGCGCGACCAGGGTGGACTTTCCCCCGCCCGAGAGGCCGTATACGAGGGTGAGTGGTGATCCGTCCTGCTGCCTGAGCTCTTCTTCAAGCCTTTTCTCCAGGTCAGGGCGGTTGATGTACGGATCCGGAAGAGCGGGTGGAGAGATTGTGCGTATCGAAGGACTCCGATTGACTCCGACGTAATTGTAGTGATACACCGTGCTGTGTATATCGCCCGTCTGGCCGACGTAGTTCCCGGCACCGAAGTTCACGCCGCCACTCTGGTTGACGTCAATCCGGCTGGTGCGATTCTGGTTTCCTGGTTTCTCGTCCGGGCTGGAGTTCTGCATAGTAATCGCCGTCTGGTACGATAGAGGGGGGAGGATGTAGCATCCCGAGCCACAAGGACTACTACAAAGTATAATAGGATTGTCAAGGATGGTTGTTTGCTACGAAGCGCGCACAGACGGAATGAAACTGTTGTTTGCAGCATGATACAACGACGAGAAGATACAAAGCGCGTTGCCGTGCAGAAATGGCTGCACGTTCACACATGTTTGCCCTTCAGGGCGGGAAGCCCGGCGCTTCCCCGAGAAAAGAGGCAAAAGAAAAGATGCAAGAGAAAAGAGGAGATAGGAAATAGCCGCTCTCTCCTCATTTTCTCTCTTCTACTTCCTCTCTTCTATAGCGCCCCGCCTTAGCGGCTTTTGCCATTGGGTTGCATAGAGCCGCTCATACTGGCATACTGCGAACAGATGTGCCAAACATCCTACCGGACGCCGTAGAGCACCGGTTCGCACCTCCTCAACAGAGCCTTCGGCGGGTTCCGGTAGGTAGACTCCTGCCGGGTACAATGTTCAACGTTCACGGTTGGGTAGATGACATACGCTGCGTCTGTGCTACCAGCCCTCAGCAGGTGTCCTGTTACGCAAACTCCGCCCCGGCTGCCGTGACGCTCACTCCGTGCGCCAGGGGCTCGCTGCCAAAGCTCAGGCCGATCGAGATGCCAATCGCCGACTGGACCTCCGGGTGATCCGGTATCTCAAAGCAGACGGTGCCAACGTCGCCGCTCAGGTTGACATCGTTGATGTCACCGATCTTGACGTCGCCGTCATAGACGTGGACATCACGGACGATGGCGTCGGCCGACATAGTGCGACATGTCAGCATGACCGCGCCAATGTGCAGCCGATGGCCATCAACAACCGCCGGTGTCGGAACAGCGGCGTGTAGCCAGTTCAGGCTGCCGGGCTTGCCTTCGACGTAGATGCAGAAACCTGACCGCCAGAGCGCCGCAAGCGCGTCAACGTCTTCGATCTGCATGCTGTTGCCATGCACCCACATGGTGTGTGCGTGTACCGCTGCCATGGCCTGCCTCCTTTTGAGCGCCTCGGCACCGAGTGTGGCCGAGAGTAACCTTGCAGTGACGGTCGAGCAAGCGGGAGGAACCGGTCTGTCCGGTTGCCGGGTTCATGCATCTCGCATGTGCGACCCTGGCTGATGAGCGGTAGCACCGGCGAGGTGCAGCCTCGGGAGGAATGACATCAGAAGAAGGTTCGGGCCGGCGCCTCGTCGAACCGCCGAACTACTGCCAGTATACGCGCTTTCTGGTGCTTCGGACGTGAAGCCTGGCCAATCAGCGGTGAACATCCTGTATCTGCTCCGCGCCGTCGTCACTCCCATCACTGCCGGGTGCGGCAGTCTGGGGTACAATAACGGTGTCGGATGACAGGTGACGCAGATGCTCCGAACGATCGCCATGGCGCTGATGCTGGCCATTACGCTGGGTGGCGCGACGCCGTTGCCGCCAGCGATCCTGCCGACGCCTTCCTGCCCGCGTGTACGGTACGCCGGGCCACACTCGCTGCTTGGTGCGCTGTACGCGGCATCCTATGACTGTACCGAAGAGATCGCGCGCGCCATTGCGCCGCTGGCTGACGACCTGGTTCTCGACCGGTTGATGCGTCTCGCCGGCCCGGAGTTTCACAGCCTGACCCGCCGCAACGCGTTGCGGGTGATCGGGCGGCTTGCCGAATACCCCCCGGATAGCCCGGCACGTACCGCAATCGCGCGCGCCGCTCCGGCCATACGCGCCAGCCTGCTCGATCTGTTGCGCGCCGGTGGCAGTGATGATGTGCGTGCCGAGGCGATCTGGATTCTTGACACATACTACTTTCCCGCGCACGAGGCGCAGCCGGCACTTACGGCGCTGGCGCTTGCGCCGGATGGCGGCGCGAACCTGCGCACCCGCGCCGCCTATGCCGTCGCACGGCTGATTGCCGTTCGCCCGGGGCTGCTTACCGGTGCGGATCTGGAGTTTCTCGTTGCCGGTTTGCACGCTGATGAGGCCGGCGTGCGCGCGCGCGCCGCCGATGCGATTATGCGCCTGCGCGATGAGCAACTCGACGCGGCGGCGCGCGCGCGCATCACCAGGGCGCTGGAAGATGCCTGGGACGAGGCTGCGCGTCTCGCGCCCACCTCATCGCTTGCCGTCTGGCCTCCCGCGCTCCACGCCGCGCGCTTCATCTCCGGCGTTCCCGAAACCGCGCCGACACCATTTACTGCCCGCGCGGCACTGGCCCGCGCCCTCGACCGCTTCGGCGGCGAGCGATTTGCCACGCTGCGCGCCAGGTTTGAGGCGACCCATCTCCCATCGTGTCTTGATCATGACACGTTGAGGATCTGCGCCGGGTCATCCATAGCCGACCTTCCTGCCGTCGCTGCACGCCTTGAACGGCTGCGCATCGCTTTCTTCGCTCTGTTCGACCTTGATGCCGCAACGCCCGTAGCCGGCGACCACAACTCGACACTGACGATCAAGCTCTTTGCCCACCGGAGCGTCTTTCGTGAGTATATGCTCGCGTTTGTCGGCTTCGGCGCCGATGTTGATGGGATATACGTGGAGCGTGATGGTGTCCTCTACACCTATGATCGTGACGCCGCCGAAAGCGGCAACACCACCGACGAAACAATTGCCCATGAGTATGGTCATTACCTGGCAGGGCGCTACCTCTTCCCCGGCGACTGGAACGATCGCGGCTACCACGCCGAACCGAAGGGGTGGCTCGATGAGGGCCTGGCCGAGTACCTGGCCGCCTTCGATCGCCCTGGCGCCAGACCGCACTCCACACTCGATCGCCTCTGCGCCAGCCCGGTTCCGCCCGGTCTGGCACGGTTGCTGGCGCTGCGCGACGGGTACGATCGGTATGGAACGTTTGCCTATGATGAGGCGTGGGCGTTTGTGACGTACCTGGTAGAAGAGCGTCCGACCACGCTGCCCGCGATTGCCGCGGCCTTCCGCGCCGGTGCTTACCGGCAGGCACATGTTGCGGAGCTGGCCGGTGCTCCGTCACTCGCGGCGCTCGAAGCCGGCTGGCACGCCACACTATCGCAGTGGTGCAGCCGGAGGTGAGCGGGTTGCAGGCAGGAAGATCTGCCTGGCCTGAACGGATGCATATGGCACGCCCATGCCGCCTACCCCGGATTCGCCAGCCGCTCCAGCAGCATGCAGTATCCCTCCTGCCCGCGACGGAAGCTGCTCAGGCGAAAGAACTCGTTCGGCGAGTGCTGACGTTCATCTTCCAGCCCGAACGCGAAGTTGACGGTGTACGCCCCCAGTTCCTCAAGCAGTACCGTGCAGATCGGGATGCTGCCGCCGCTCCGCACTTCGTATGGCTCGCGGCCATACAACTCGACCAGGATCTCGCGCGTGGCGCGGTTCCCGGGGTGATCATACGGCATCAGGTAGGGCTTTGCCAGGAAGCGCAACGGCTGGACCGCCGCCATCACTCCAGGTGGCGCGTGCTTCGCCACGTGTGCACTGATCAGCTCCAGGATGGTCGCTGGATCCTGATTGGCAACCAGGCGGCAGGTGATCTTGGCGTGCGCCTCTGCCGGCAGTACGGTCTTCACCCCTTCACCCTGAAAGCCGCCCCACACGCCATTGATCTCCAGTGTTGGCCTGGCCCAGGTACGCTCACGCGGCGTGTAACCGGCCTCACCCCACAATGCCTCGACCCCCAGATCCTCCATGTAGGCCTCACCGTCGAACGGTGCAGCGGCAAACCGGCGTCGTTCGTTGTCGGTCAGTGGCACGACCGCGTCGTAGAAGCCCTCGACAAGGATGCGCCCGTCGGGGCCGCGTAGCGAGGCCAGGATGGTGATCAGCGCATGGATCGGGTTCTGCACCGCACCGCCGTAGATCCCGGAATGCAGGTCGCGGTTCGGCCCGCGCACATCGATCTGCAACCCGCAACCACCGCGCAGGCCGGTCAGAATGGCCGGTTCGGTTTCGCTCCACTGCCCGCCGTCGCTACTCAGGGCCAGATCGCACGCCAGCAACTCACGGTGCGCCGCCACGAACGCCGGGATCTGTGGGCTGCCGATCTCTTCCTGGCCCTCGAACAGGAACTTCACATTCAGCGGCAGGGTGCCCTCGGACTGTAGCAGCGCCTCGACAGCCAGGATCGGCGGCAGCATGTTCCCCTTGTCGTCCGACGCGCCGCGCGCATACACCTGACCGTTGCGCACCACCGGCTCGAACGGCGGGCTGTCCCACAGTTCATACGGGTCGGCCGGCTGGGTGTCGAAGTGACCATAGATCAGGACGGTTGGCTTGCCCGGCGCGTGCAACCAGTCGCCATATACCACCGGATGCCCGCCGGTCGGCAGAATCTGCACCGACTCAATGCCTGCGGCGCGCATCCGTGCCGCAACCCAGTCTGCCGCACGCTGCACATCGCCCGCACGCTGCGGGAGCGCCGATACGCTCGGGATCCGCAGGAAATCCAGCAGTTCGGCCAGAAACCGGTCCTGCTGCGCGTCAAGATAATTCCGCCAGGACATGGTGGCTCCTCTCCTTTGCATGTCTCGATCGTTCCACGTTCTTGCCAGCCATGCTACCATACAGTGAACCGATCCCGATCAGAGGAGCCCGCGCCCATGCACAGAAGCCCACCGTTACATCATCTCATCGCCCTGCGCAGCGTGCCGCTCATCGCGCTTGCGCTGGTGCTCGCCGGCTGCGGCGACCTTGGCGGTATTCTCGGCGGCCAGCCCACACCGGCGCCGATCATCCTGATCGCCACGGCAACACCCGGGCCGGCCGCGCCGACCATGATTGTGCCAACCGCCGTCGCGCCACCCACGGCAACACCAGAACCGTTCGAGACAACCACCCCACCGCCAACGGTCGAACCGGCAACGCCGGTGCCTGCAGCACAGAACATCCTGGCGCGTGTGAAAGAACGTGGCCGCCTGATTTGTGGCACCAACGCCGATCTCCCCGGCTTCGGTTTTTACGACAATGTTCGCCAGAGCTGGAGCGGCTTTGATGTTGACTTCTGCCGTGCCGTCGCTGCCGCAGTGCTCGGCGATGCAACAAAGGTCGAGTTTGTCGCCCTTGGTACCGGTCCCGGTCCGAACAATCGCTTCGACGCCATTCGCGAAGGGCGCGTTGATGTCCTGTTCCGTAACACCACCTGGACCCTCGGGCGTAACATCAGCGGCCTGGCCTTCGGCCCGACCACGTTCCACGACGGCCAGACATTCATGGTGCGCGTGAGGGACAGGATCACAAAGCTGGAGGATCTCGAGGGAAAGACGATCTGTGTTGCCAGGGGTACGACCAGTGAGCAAAACTTGAATGACGACTTCGCTGCGCGCGGCATCCGCTTCACCGCCGTGGTGCTCAACGGCGAAGATGAGCTCTACCCGGCGTATGACGACGGCCAGTGCGATGCCGTCACCAGCGATAGTTCGCAGCTTGCCTCGAAACGCCAGCAACTGAAGAACCCTGCCGATCATGTCATTCTTGGCGATCGAATCTCGCGCGAGCCGCTCGGCCCGGTCTTTGCCCGCGATGACAACCAGTGGCTCGACGTGGTGAGCTGGACGGTATTCGCGACGATCTATGCCGAGGAACTACGGGTTGACCAGCGCAATGTCGATCGTCTGCGCGATACCTCGACCGACCCGCGAGTGAAGCGCCTGCTGGGGCTGGAGGGCAACTTCGGCGAAGGGCTCGGCCTGCCCAACGATTTTGCCTACCAGATCGTCAGGCAGGTTGGCAATTACGGCGATATTTACAACCGTAACCTTGGGCCGAATACGGCGTTCAATCTGGATCGCGGTCCGAACAAAGTATGGAACCTGGGCGCTGGCGGCGTGCTGGCCTCGCCGCCGTTCCGCTGAGTCGGGGGGAGTGCTGTCATCAGGCCCTCACGCTATGCTCGGAGCAGATCTGGCGACGTGATCTCCTCGCAGGCATACGAGTTATACCCGCTAGCTGTCGATCGTACAACATGACAGTACCTGGAGGAGCAGTGCAGCAGCATATCAGCGGGTGCATGCCGTCTCTCCTGATATGTGGTATGACTGAATGCGACCAGGTATTACTATGGTTGTGTGATTCGATGGCGCGATCCTGCGCATGGTATAATGCAGGCGCTATCCCGGACGTGAGCATCCGGGCCGACGACGGCAGATCGCCATGCTCAATATCACCAGCCTGCGTGAACAGTATCAGCAACGATACGGCATCCATCCGTGCCTGATCGTCCGCGCGCCGGGGCGCGTCAACCTGATCGGTGATCACACGGATTATAATGATGGCTTTGTGTTTCCGGTCGCCATTGACCGCGCCACGTATGTCGCCGCGCGGCCGCGTCACGATACCACGATCCGTGTAGTGGCCGCCGATCTTGGCGACGAAGATGCATTCACCGTGGATGTGACCGAGCGTAGTAGCGGCCACCCGTGGAGCAACTACGTACGCGGGGTGGTGCGTGCGCTGCGCATTGCGGGCCACCCGCTCTCCGGCGCCGACCTGTTGATTGCCAGCGATGTGCCGCGCGGCGCCGGCCTTTCGTCATCGGCGGCGCTTGAGGTGGCGACAGGGTATACGTTTCAGATGCTGAACCGGCTCAATATTCTTGGCGAGGAACTGGCGCTGCTGGCGCAGGGGGCCGAGAATAGCTTCGTTGGCGTGCAGTGCGGTATCATGGATCAATTGATATCGGTATTCGGCCGTGCCGACCATGCATTATTGATTGACTGCCGCGATTTGAGTTACCGTCCGGTGCCGCTTCCGCCGTCGGTCGCAGTTGTGGTATGCGATAGTCACGTCGAGCGCGCACTTGTCGGATCGGCGTATAATCAGCGTCGCCAGGAGTGCGAAGAGGCCGTCCGCTTGCTGAGTCGCTGGTATCCGAAGATCCTTGCGTTGCGCGACGTCAGCGACGAACAGTTTGCGGTGCATCAGGCTGATCTTCCTGAGCCGGTGCGCGCGCGGGCGCGGCACGTGATCGGCGAAAATAGCCGTACCGTGCAGGGCGCGGCTGCGCTCGAGGCGGGGGATGTCGCGGCGTTTGGCCGGTTGATGAATGAGTCGCATGCCAGTCTGCGCGACGATTATCAGGTCAGCGTGCCGGAAATGGATATCCTTGTCGCCACGGCCCAACAACTGGATGGGTGCTACGGTTCGCGCTTGACAGGGGCAGGCTTTGGCGGTTGCACGGTCAGCCTGGTTGACGTCAGTACCGTTCAGCGCTTTAGCAATGACCTGCGGCAGGCGTATCAGGCGGCGACTGGTCGCGACGTGACCGTGTATGTCTGTCGCGCCAGCGGTGGCGTTGGCCGCGCCGAGGATGACGGCCACGAGTGATCGCGATAAACAACGGTGCGGTGGCGCACGTTTCACGTCGCAGGTCGTGCTTATTCACAAGGTGTAGTTGCGCATGTCCACCATCTTGCTTGTAGAAGATGATCCGACCCTCTCCGAGACGCTACGATATAATCTCGAACGCGAGGGATACACGGTGATCCACGCGGCGGATGGAGTGGTTGGCCTTGAACGGGCGCGGCGCGATCAACCCGACATGGTCATTCTCGACGTGATGTTGCCGCGTCTTGATGGCTTTTCGGTCTGCCGCATCCTGCGACACGAGAGCGATGTACCGATCCTGATGCTGACCGCACGGCAGGACGAAGTGGATCGGATTGCGGGCCTCGAACTGGGCGCCGATGACTATGTCTCCAAGCCGTTCAGTCTTGGCGAGTTACTGGCGCGTTTACGCGCCATCATGCGCCGCTCGGATCGGCGGGTCGCCGCCAATCGCGAGGTGCTCGATGCTGGCGCAATCCGCGTTGATACCGGCTCGCGACGCGCCTGGCGCGACAATCTGGAGCTGATCCTGTCACAGAAAGAGTTCGATCTGCTGGCCTGCCTTATCCGGAACCGGGGTATTGCGTTGTCACGCGATGTCTTACTGGAGCGCGTCTGGGGCTACGACTTTCTCGGTGATAGCCGTACGGTGGATGTCCATATCCGCTGGCTGCGTGAAAAGGTGGAGCCCGATCCGGGTAAGCCGGTCTATATTCAGACGGTGCGCGGTGTCGGCTATCGTTTTGAGGCGCCGCTGGTGCCACACGCCAGCATGTGAGGTGTTCCAACACAACCGGATCGATCGTTGCGCCGCGCTCGCACCGCAGGATGTATCCCTGCAGCAGCGCGGCGTGAACGATCCATGCGGTATCGCATCAGGCGCGCAACGGTGGCTCGCGAGCCGTTCTACCAGCAGTACGACCGTTCTGCCACAGGCTAACGACAACGATCGCCGGCTGTGTGAACCCTGTGAGGAAACGGCGCGGGCAGACCGATGGAATGGATTATTGGCGCGCTGATCCTGGCGCTTGGCGCCTCGTTGTTCTGGGGCGTACGCCTCTGGCGTCGGTTGCGACAGCTTCCGGCGCCGCCTCAGACTCGCAACGAACTATTCCCACCCCTCTTTCACGCCGCTGCTACCGCCATTGACAGCGGGCTGGTGCTGGTAGATGTGGATCGGCGTGTGCGTTATCTCAACCAGCAGGCTGAAGAGTTGCTGAACCTGAGCCGCAGTGTTGGTATCGGGCAGGGGTTGATTACTCTGGTGCGCGATTACCAGGTAGACTCAATGGTTGGAGACGCGATTGCCGCCAATGAACCGCGGGAAATCGTGATCCAGCCGCTGGGTCGGCATCGTACGTTACGGCTACGCGCGGCGCCGCTTGCCGATGGTGCAGAAGGAGCATTGCTGCTGGTGCGTGATGTAACTCAACTCAGTATGCTGGAGCGAGCACGGCGCGATATGGTTGCCAATGTGTCGCATGAGTTGCGAACGCCGCTGGCGTCGATGAAGTTGCTGGTTGAGACGCTGCAATCAGGCCCGCCTGCACCGGTGGCGGCGCGTATGCTGAGCCATATGGCGCAGGAAGTTGACGCGATCACGCAGCTTGTTGAAGAGCTCCACGAACTGTCACAGATCGAATCCGGCCGGGTGGCGTTGCAGCTGGTCCCGGCTGCGCTGGCACCGGTTGTGATGCGATCCCTGGAGCGCATCTGGCCGCAGGCCGAGCGGAAAGGGTTGCAGCTTCACGCGCAGGTACCCGATGATCTGCCGCTGGTGTTGATGGATGATGATCGGATCGGGCAGGTGTTGCTCAACCTGTTGCATAACGCGCTCAAGTTTACCCCTGAAGGCGGTCAGTTAACCATAAGCGCAATGGTTACCGTCACTGGGGAGGGAACCGCCGTGCCTGTGCCAGACATGCCACCATCGCACGAGCCGGGGCAGTGGATCGTCGTGTCGGTTGCCGATAGCGGGATCGGTATTCCGGCAAGTGATCTGCCGCGGATCTTTGAGCGCTTCTATAAGGTTGACCGGGCGCGCACGCGCAATGTGGGCGGCACCGGCCTGGGTCTGGCGATCGCCAAACACCTGGTCGAAGGACATGGCGGGCGAATCTGGGCCACCAGTGTCGAAGGCCAGGGAAGTACGTTCTACCTGACACTGCCGGTTGCATGATCCTGGAGCGTCTCCATGACAACAAAGCAACAGAACAATCTGTCTGCCAGGGCTGCTGAACTGAAGATCGGCAGCTATCGGCGGCATATTTTTCTCTGCGCCGATCAGCGGGAACCTAAATGCTGCGCTTATGATGCTGGCGTCGCATCATGGACCTATCTGAAGGACCGGCTGAAACAACTCAACCTATCGCTCGTCGAGGGTGGTGTCTATCGTACGAAGGCGAACTGTCTACGGGTCTGCCACGGTGGCCCGATCGCCGTGGTGTACCCGGAGGGGGTCTGGTACCATTCCTGCACCCCCGACGTGCTCGAGCGCATCATCCAGGAGCACCTGATCGGCGGCGTGGTCGTCGCCGACTATGCATTTGCGTATAACCCGATCCCGGCTGCTGAATGAACGTTGCCGTACTGTCTGGCACCCGACGCCTGTCTGCGCTATGATGACTCACATTGTCTGGGATGAACATACCATCACCCTGTGGCGCGCGGCGATTGAAGCAACCTCCGACGGCATCATGATTACGGATGCCGAAAGCCGGATCGTGCTGATCAACCGCCGGTTTGAGGTCATGTGGCGCCTGGCTCCGGGTTGGGCCGAGAGTGTTACGACCCATGATCGCATTCAGCGCTTTGCCAGGCTGGTGAGCGATCCAGGGCATTTCTTGAGCCGTGTTGATGAGTTGTACGCACGCCCTGAACTGGAAACCAGCGACCGGCTTGCGTTGCGGGATGGGCGGATTTTCGAGCGCTATTCGGCAGGCCTGCGTATTGGCGGGCATGTTGCAGGTCGCATCTGGATCTTTCGCGATATCACATCGCGCGAACGTGCGGAGAGCGAACTCCGTATCATGAAGAGCGTTGTCGAAGCGCTCAACCAGATTGTCGAGCCGGATCGCCAGCTTCAGGAAGGTCTGCGCGCGCTGGCAATCGAACTGGGCGCTCGCGCGGCATGGATCTGGGGCATCGCGGGCACCCACTTTGCACGACTGCTTGCGCACTATGGCGCGCGTGAACTGGATATTGACCTGACGCCGCGCATGCCCGACGATCAGTGCGAGTGTCTGCATCGCCTTCTCGAAAATGATTTCCCGGCAGCCGCATTTCCAATCACATGCTCGCGCCTGACGCATCTCAGCACACAGGAGGAGGCCGGGCGCCATATAAGTATTCCGATCCGTAGCCGTGATCGCCCACTCGCTATGCTGAATCTCGTCTTGCCTGTTGTGCAGCCGTTCAGTGTTGTCGAGTTGCGGATGTTCGCCGCGATTGCCAATCAGTTCAGTGTGGCCATCGAACGGACCCGCCTGTTCGAAGCGGAACGCGAAGAACGCAGCGCGGCCGAGGCGCTGCGTCACGCGGCGGCGGCGCTGAGTGCGACACTGGACGTGGATCAGGTGCTGGATCAGGTGCTGATCCAGGTCGTGCGTCTCATTCCGTGCGATGCGGCTTCCATTCTGATGGTTGAAGGCGTCCGGGCGCGCGTTGTGCGAACTCATGGCTACGATCGCTTTGGTGTACAGATCGGAGAGGCGGTACGTCGCGTTTCGTTCGATATTGCGCGCACACCGACCTTGCGCCGCCTGGCTGATACCGGGCAGCCATGGTTCATCAATGATACGGTCGGCAACCCGGCCTGGTTGTCACTCGATCAGACGCCGGCCGTACGTGCGTGGATTGGCGCTCCGATCATTGTTCACGGCCAGGTGGTGGCGTTCATGAGCCTTGATAGTGTTACGCCGTATATGTATCGCGCCGAACATATGCGCCGCCTGGCGACGCTGGCCGACGATGCGTCACTCGCGCTGCAGAATGCCCGTCTGTACGCCAGGGTCAGCGATGCGCTGGATCGGGAGCGCCGGCTTGGCGAGGTGACGCGGGCCATCAGCAGTCAGCTTGATATTGATATCATTCTCGATAACGTGGTACGGCTCTCGACTGAACTTGTCGGTGCTGACGCCGGTTCGCTTGTGTTGCTTGACGCAGATGGACGTGACCTGGTACAGGCGCATGCCTATGGCCTGCCGGATGCCCTCATGGCGCGCAAGCAGGGTATTGAGCCAGCATGGCGGGTGGTCGAGACGCGCGAGTCCGTGATCCTTCACAATATTGCGATTGCTGGAAGTGAGCATGGGGCCGGGGCAACGGATCGGGACGGCGCACTGCTCGGCGTACCGATTGTGGTGGGTGCGACGTTGCTTGGCGTGCTCGTCGTCTATCATCTGCATGGCAGGCGTCGCTTCAGTGAGCGCGACTGTGCGGTGCTGGAGACGGTTGGTCGCCAGGCGGGCGTGGCGATTACGAATGCGCAGCTGTTTGCTGAGACACGGCGGCTGGCCACGACCGATTATCTGACGGGCCTGTTCAACCGGCGTCATTTCAACGCCATTGCCCCACGCGAGATCGAGCGGGCGCGTCGCTATCAGCGCCCGATAGCGTTGCTTACCTTTGATGTCGATCACTTCAAAGCGATCAACGATACCTACGGCCATGCTGCGGGTGATGCCGTATTGATCCATATAGCGACGCGATTGCGCGCGCGGCTGCGCGATGCCGATCTGCTCGCGCGCTATGGCGGGGAGGAGTTCGTTGCGCTTCTGCCTGAAACCAACCTGGCTGGCGCCGAATGTGTGGCGGAACGCGTACGTGTAGAGATGGAGGCGCAGCCGGTGAGCGTGGCCAGCACTTCGGTGATGATCACGATGAGTATTGGTGTGGCGGCCCTCGACCCTCCGGCAGAGGCCGATCAGCTCGAAACACTGCTTCAGTACGCAGATCGCGCATTGTATGGTGCAAAGTCCACGGGCCGGAACAAGGTCGTCCTGGCGCGCCGGTAACGGCGCAGCATGCATAAACAACCGGCCATGCAGCGACAGTGCCACCACCTGGCCGGTTGTTCGTTTCGTACCATTGCTAATACTACAACGAGAGATTTGGTAGCATGCTCCCACGTTGTTGTGACGGAGGGAGCCGATGCGCGAACCAGACGTGGTGCCGACTGCTTCTCGATGTGCT
>Ga0272446_1002348_pt1 | contig 25962 bp, 21 predicted proteins | sample YNPCB0061_FD_194587 | JGI IMG/M metagenome (GOLD analysis project Ga0272446, IMG submission 194587) | Hot spring microbial mat communities from Yellowstone National Park, WY, United States - YNP-CB-006-1 | ecosystem: Environmental > Aquatic > Thermal springs > Hot (42-90C) > Sediment | place...
GTCCGCAATCGACACAGATGTAATTTTGTTTACCTCTTCGATGACCATTCTTTCGAATATGCGTAGATTCGCACTCTGGGCATTGCATCACAACCAACCTCAATTCATCCCTCCATTATGCAACGCCACAAATCAAGTTCGGGCAAGAAAGCGTCGCAAACCCTCAAATCCCCGCAAGGGGACTGAAACCACTGTTTCAACGATATATCGACATATATATCGTTGGTCGCAAACCCTCAAATCCCCGCAAGGGGACTGAAACGTAAATGGAGCGAATGAAATGGAAGAAATGGAACAGGTCGCAAACCCTCAAATCCCCGCAAGGGGACTGAAACTTGGGGCAGCGAGAAGCAGCCTCACGAAGTCCAGAGGTCGCAAACCCTCAAATCCCCGCAAGGGGACTGAAACACATCACTCGCATCGGTCATACTAGCCGGGATCGGGTCGCAAACCCTCAAATCCCCGCAAGGGGACTGAAACAACCTTGATCGTGTAGGTAGACGTTGTGGTTGAAGTAGTCGCAAACCCTCAAATCCCCGCAAGGGGACTGAAACAAAGTTAAACGCATATACAAGAAAAGGATTACAAGCAGTCGCAAACCCTCAAATCCCCGCAAGGGGACTGAAACCTGAAACCTGCCTTTTTGTGTGTTCACTGTTTCAACGGTCGCAAACCCTCAAATCCCCGCAAGGGGACTGAAACCTTCCACGCTGCCAAGGCGTGGAAACATGCCATTCTGGTCGCAAACCCTCAAATCCCCGCAAGGGGACTGAAACTGAGGCGGATAAATCTGCCGACTCAAAGCGGCCAGGGTCGCAAACCCTCAAATCCCCGCAAGGGGACTGAAACCAACAGTTCTACGCAGACCACAACGGGGTGGCGGAGTCGCAAACCCTCAAATCCCCGCAAGGGGACTGAAACAAATACAGCGTCCAAAAGACGCTGAAAACAAAACGGTCGCAAACCCTCAAATCCCCGCAAGGGGACTGAAACGTCAGTCCTAGCAGCATGACCATGCTCATCCACTGGGGTCGCAAACCCTCAAATCCCCGCAAGGGGACTGAAACTTTCCGTTACGCCAGAAACTTCTCGCGAGATATTAGGTCGCAAACCCTCAAATCCCCGCAAGGGGACTGAAACCACAACAGTAGGCAGGTTCGATTGTACGTCAATTGCGTCGCAAACCCTCAAATCCCCGCAAGGGGACTGAAACTGATTTTGAAGGTGTGGACGGCTTGACCCACACCTTCGTCGCAAACCCTCAAATCCCCGCAAAGGGACTGAAACTTGCCAGTCGCAAAGCATTCAAAGATGGGTTCGTTGGTCGCAAACCCTCAAATCCCCGCAAGGGGACTGAAACAATCTGGCTTGGCCAATAATGCTAAAAAAATCCCCTGTCGCAAACCCTCAAATCCCCGCAAGGGGACTGAAACTGATCCGATGAAAAATTAATCGCTTTTTCGTCATTGGTCGCAAACCCTCAAATCCCCGCAAGGGGACTGAAACATCCAGCCGGAGAAAGGCTTTGACCGGATTCCGGGGTCGCAAACCCTCAAATCCCCGCAAGGGGACTGAAACCTTGAGGTCATTAGCGAACATGGCTAGGACAGGGTACCGCCAACCATTTAATCCCGATAGTGGGACTGAAACTTTTTGTCTTTAATAATTCTAGGGGCTCATCCGAGGGTTAGGAGACTCCAAGCAGGATGAACCGTTAACCCGACGAATTCCCACAAGTCAATCGCGTACCTCATTGATCTGTCTGGTTCTCTAGCCAGTTCACCAGATCTGCTGATTGGGTGAAATCCAGCAACGCCTCACCCAAGGCTTCCAGTTGCTCCACCGAAAGCGATCGAATACAGGTCTCCAACTCATCCTCAAGCAACCCAATCCGGCGTTTGAGCAGACGCACCACCAGCAAGGTTTCACCTTCTTGCCTGCCTTCTTGCCTGCCTCGCTGCAGTCCTTGTTCCAGGATGTCTTGATAAATCACAGAGTCCCACCTAATTTCCTCTTGGTTTCAAGTAAAGCACCACCTGACGCATTTGCTTATTGGGATAGCGGCGATAGACCCGCAACCGATAATCCGCTAAGGAAAGGTCTGCTGCCAGGGATCTGCGACGACAAGCTACAATTGCCTAAGTGCCATCAATTGTTGCAGGTGAAAGTCAAGCATGGTGAGTGAAGTCAAGACAGTGGTCGGACGGGGGATTCCCCTGCGGGGCAATGATATTGATACCGACCGGATTATTCCGGCTCGCTTTCTGCGCTGCGTCACCTTTGACGGACTGGGTCAACAGGTGTTTGCCGACGATCGCCTGCATGACAATGGCCAGCATCCCTTTGATCAGCCGCACTACCAGGGAGCAACCGTGTTGGTGGTCAATGCCAACTTTGGTTGCGGCTCCAGCCGGGAACATGCTCCCCAGGCGATCGCCAAGTGGGGCATCCAGGCGATCGTGGGTGAAAGCTTTGCTGAAATCTTCTTTGGCAACTGTGTGGCCATGGGCATTCCCTGTGTCACTGCTGATGCCGAAACGGTGAACCGCATTCAGACCCTGCTGACTGAAGATCCCCAGACCAAGGTAACCGTTGACCTGGACGCGATGCAGATCAACTGCGGTAGTTTTACCGCTCCCATCCGCATGGGTGACGGTCCCCGTATGATGCTGACAACCGGCACCTGGGATGCCTGCGGTCAACTGGTTTCCCATGCCGAGCAGGTGCGCCAAACAGCAGCCCAACTGCCCTACCTGAACTGGACCCATTTGTCCGCGGTTTAAGCTTGGGGGATCACCGTCAACCGGGGCGCACGGGTAGATCCAGAATCCAGAAGTCAGTTGTCAGGAGGTTGCCAGGTGACTAGATTCTGAATTCTGGCTCCTGCTCCAACAAACTGTCCTGCTGGATACAGGCAGCGCGCCTATTGGCGCCGTCAGCCCGCCCCCATTAAACGGTAGGATGGGTGTTGCAGTTCATTGCTCTACTGGGAGTTAGCGCGATCGCTATGCCAAATGCTTGTGTCATCGGTCTGGGGAAATCGGGTGTTTCAGCGGCGCGGTTACTCAAGCGGGAAGGATGGCAGGTAACAGTCAGCGATCGCGGCATGACAGCATCCCTGCAAACGCAACAGCAGGAACTGGCCAGCGAAGGCATCACCGTCAACCTGGGAGACCCTTACAGCCCGAACGCCACCCCAGCGGAATTGGTGGTGGTTAGTCCTGGTGTGCCCTGGGATATTCCCGGCCTGGTGCAGGCCAGGCAGCAGGGCATTGAGACCATCGGTGAGATGGAGTTAGCCTGGCGACACTTGCAGGACATTCCCTGGGTGGGCATTACCGGCACCAACGGCAAGACGACGACAACGGCCCTGATTGCTGCCATTTTCCAGACCGCTGGCCTGCACGCCCCCGCCTTTGGCAATATCGGCTATGCTGCCTGCGAAGTAGCGTTGGCTGACAAACGACCCGACTGGGCGATCGCGGAACTGAGCAGCTATCAGATTGAATCCTCTCCCTCGATTGCGCCCCAGATTGCCGTTTGGACTACCTTTACCCCCGACCACCTGGCTCGCCACCAAACCCTGGAACGCTACTTTAGCATCAAGGCCCATTTACTGCACCAGGCTAAATATCAGGTATTCAACGGTGATGATCCCTATCTGCGGACTGTAGGCCAACAGCTTCAGCCACCCGTCCGCCCTGATGCTTGCTGGACCCATGTGGCGGGCAAGGCGGGGCTACTGGGCGACCCCAGCCAGAGCTTTTATATTGAAGATGGCTGGGTGCGGACGCAACAAGAACTGATTCTGCCTGCCAACCTGCTGAAGATGCCGGGAAGCCATAACCAGCAAAATTTATTGATGGCGGTTGCCGCCGCCCGGCTGGCTGGCATCGATAAGGCTGCGATCGCCCAGGCGATTGCCTCTTTCCCAGGGGTGCCGCACCGGCTGGAACGCATCTGCACCTACCAAGGGATTGAATTCATCAACGACAGCAAAGCCACTAACTACGATGCCGCCCAGGTGGGATTAGCTTCAGTCCCAACTCCGGCCATCCTGATTGCCGGAGGCGACCCCAAGCAGGGAGATGACACCGCCTGGTTACAGACGATCCAGGAAAAGGCCGCCGCCGTGCTGTTAATTGGGGATGCAGCCCCCAGCTTTGCCCAACGGTTAGATACCGTGGGCTATTCTAGTTACGAGATGGTGGAGACGATGGAGCGGGCCGTCCCGCGATCGCTGCAACTGGCCCAACAAACCAATGCAACGGTGGTGCTCCTGTCTCCTGCCTGCGCCAGCTTTGATCAGTATCAAAACTTTGAGCAACGGGGGGATCACTTCCGCCAACTCTGTCTGGAGTTGTTGGCCTGACACAGTCTGGAATTATTGACCTAACACGGTATAGAGATTGCTGCACCATCCAGGAATCACCATGGCGAAATCCACCCACACCTATTGGAATCCTTTAAGCCCTGACAATGGGAACCACTGGCAACCAATTCAAGGACTTGAAGGTCTGGCCGAAGAACTGACCCTGAGCCTAGACCCCACAACCGGCGAGTACACCCGCTTGACTCGCTTTCATCCAGGGGCAAGCACCAGCCACCTGGGCGGCAAAAGTCATGCCTACCCGGAAGAAGTGCTCATTGTCAGCGGTCGCCTGTACGACCAGGCCTTTGATCTGTGGTTAGAGCCTGGACACTATGCCAGCCGTCCGCCCGGTGAAGTGCATGGCCCCTTCCAGACGGACGTTGGCTGTGTGGTGCTGGAAATTTCCTTCCCACAACGAGTTGAAGCAGAACCTGCAACCTAGCGCCCAATATTGCGGCGCATCAGATGGAATACCAGCTATCGTTCCTGTTGAGCGACAGCTAGTGCAGCATCAACTCTAGAAATTAGGGTTTGTAGTCAGCGCTTCAGCGCTAAAGCGCCGACTACGAGCCAAGGGGTTCACCTTAAAATTAGGGTTTGACAGAACACTAGGGGTTCGCCGAGAAACCGTAAGCGAATGGAAAAACAGCAGATACGAACCCGATCGCTCCAAATGTAAGCTCCGAACGGCAACCCTTGTCCCTACGCGCAAAATGGACGCTTGCCTGATTTGGTTTTCCTAGGCGGCATAACTCTTGTATCACTTCTTCGCCGTGACGACGCCAAAAATACCGTTTGGTTCCATGTGAACTTGGAAATTTCGGAATCCGGCTGCTGTTGCCCACTTGCGAGTCTGATCCCAGGAGCGCAGTCGCATTACCCAAGGCTGCCCCGTGTGCGAAGGCAGGGTGCGGGCAATCAGTTCGAGTTGGGGGTGATGGGGTTGAATGGTGAAAATCAGGGTTCCCGATGGGGCCAGGATGCGATAGAGCTGCTGAAAATGATGCCGGATCAGGCGATCAGCGGGCAGAATTTCATGCAACCCAGAAACCACAATTACATTCGGTTGAGGCTGCACCTGATTCAGATCATCATCATTGAAGGCATCAGCTTGTTCAATCTGGGCTGCTACTTGCAGTTGCCCGGCTAGTTGGCGGGCTTTAACTACGTTTTCCAGCTTGTAGTCGCGCAAGGTGGCCATCACGGCGTTGGCGGGAAACTGCTTGAGAACTTCCAGGTCGTAGCGACCACCCCCACAGGCCACATCCAATAAATAACAGGGAATGCCCCGTTGGTAATAGGACTGCAAGACCTGCCAGAGGGTAGCTTTTAGCAGGTAAGATCGGGCCCGAATGCCGCGCCATCCCTGAGAGTTGAGATAGACCCAATCGATCAGCAGGCCCAATGGGGTAATCCCACCCGGTTGATTGCGATACACATACTCCAGCATGACGCCAGAATCGAATCCGTAGCAAAAGCCCAGTCGAATGCCATGCGATAAGCAGCCAAAGGTTTTGAGTGAAACATTCAGCAACTTGTAATACCAGGCTTTGGGATTCCAAACAGGCAGTGGTTGTAGCAAGGCTTCGTAGGTTGGCACTGATTTTTGTAGCATAGGAACCTCATTGAAAAAAGAGTGATGGTTGAATGAATAGGAAACAAATCAAGGAAATGGGGTCTAAGGCAAGAGCTAGCCTCAGGCTGGCAGGAGTTGTTCCGTAGACAATGCCCGAATGCGATCGCTCAATTGGTTGAGGAATGCTTGTTTTTGCCCCTGCCAGTAGACCGGCTCACCAATGTGGATGCCGCAGAGGAAGGGCACCAGTAGGGACTCTCCTTTCGGCAGTGCTTTGCCGAGTCCCTGTAGAAAAATGGGAATGATGGGCACGTCTGGATGGCGCCTGGCCAGGTGGGCGATGCCACTTCTAAACTGGCTGAGTTGTTCCGGTTGCCCACGGGTGCCTTCGGGATAGAGGATGAGAATCTGGTTGTGGGCCAGGGCTTCGGCGCAGGTCTGCAGAAAGGTGCGATGGGTGAAACTATCTTCCTGGCGATCGCCTTCCCTGGTTTCGCAGGCCACCGGAATGATGTCCAGCACCTGACGGGAAACCCAGGCTAGCCAGCGATTTTGCTGCAGAAAGTAGTGTTCGTTGGCCACGGGCCGCAGATGATGGGCAATTGACAGGGGAAAGAGGGACATCAGCACCAGCGTATCCAGATGGCTATTGTGGTTGGCCACGATGATGGCGGGTCCTGTGGTTGGTAGGCGGTCTTTGTGATGGATGCAGAGACCAATTAGCAGCAGCACCATTAGGCGGGTAATCAGCAGAAAGCCAACTTTCAGCACTCGGTTCATAACCATTGGCCCCGATAGTAGAAATAAACCGTGAAGTGGAAGAACAGGGGGGCAGTGTAGGTGAGACTGTCAATCCGATCCAGGATGCCGCCATGACCGGGCAGCAGGGTGCCACTATCTTTAATGCCCAGATCCCGTTTCAGAGCGGAAATGGTGACATCGCCAATGAATCCAGCCAGACCGAGCAGCAGTCCTAGACAGGTGGCATGCAGCAAACTAAGCGGGGTCAGCCAGGGGGCCAGGGCGATCGCTAAGCCGGTGGTGACCACCAGGCCACCCAACAACCCCTCCACCGTCTTGCCAGGACTGACCTTGGGAATCACTTTGTGCCGTCCCAGCACCTTACCGAAGACATACTGGGCAATATCATTCACCTCGGTTAGCAGCACCAGAAAGACCAGTAGCCCCGTGCCACCCGCCACTGACCCACCAACCGGTGACAGCAGTAGTAAATAGGAGAGATGGCTGATGGCGTAAACGGTTAACATCAGGCCCCAGTGGAGGGTGCCGATGGCATTCAAAAAGCCTTCCGTTTCTCCAATCAGCACCATCCGCATGGGCAAAAACAAAAACATATAGATGGGGATGAAGATGAGAAACATGCCATACCAGCCGATGTAAATCCAGAGGTACTGGAGCAAGATGGCTAAGTAGGCCCACAGCAGCACCCGGCGATCAGCGGAACGGGTGGGAATCAGGGAGAGATATTCCTTCAGGGCCAGAAAGCTGAGAAAGCCAAAGAAGAGCAGGGAAACGGTGTAGTTGAGAAATAGGGCCAGACTGAACAGCGTCACCATGATCCACCAGGAGCGGGTGCGATCTTGCAGTTCGCGGTAGTCGGTTTCGGGATGGCAGCGGGCCAGACCAAAAACAATTGCCGTGGCAATCAACAGTAGGCCATACACCCCAGCCAGGGTCCACAGCACGGAAACTGGTCGGTTGATCTGTAACAGATTGACCGCCAGCCAATTTACAACCATGGTGAAGCCTCCCGCAGAATTGATCGGGTGCGATTAACCAGGGTCCACAGTTGCAGGCCGATCACCACTAGCCAGAGACCCGTCAACCAGGGGGCTGGTTCCAGGCCCAGACCCAGTGCCAACCCAACAGAGCCAAAAACAAAGGCCCGATCGCTTTTGCCCATGGGTCCTTCGTAGACCCGCTTCTGGGCGATCGCCAACCCCAAGACCCCCACCATCTCCGAGAGAATGGCCAGTAGCACAATGGTCACAATCCAGGGGGCTGACACAGCCGGAAGGAAGCAGAAGGGCAGATAAAGCCAGCTATCCGAAAGGACATCGCCCACTTCATTCAGCAGACAGCCCAGGGGAGTGGTCAGGTTATGTTCGCGGGCTAGCATGCCATCGATCGCATTCAGGGCCATGCGTCCCAACAGCAGGACGGGCAACCCCAGCAACACCCAATGGGCTTGGGGCCAAAGGGTGATTGCCAACCCCATGGCCCCAGATGCCACCAGAGCCGCCACCGTCACCTGATTGGGGGTCACGCCCCAGGTCGCCAGTCGATGCACCACTGGCCGTAGCCAATTTTGAAACGCCGGTTTGCATTGGTAGAGCGTAAACATGAGCCTAGTTGAGAACTGATAGTCCCATCATGGCGGTTGCCCTTCTGCACTGAGAATGACTTGGACGAGGCGCCTGTACCAGCCAGGAAGGTGGACGAAGTTGATCGAAGTAGGGCGAAGTTTTTTGGAACAATGGGACTACATCAGGGTGCATGAACGACTGGACAGAAATGGCAAGAGAGAATCCAGGCGTTAGGCGCCAGGCTACCGCCCTGGCTGCTTCGTCTGACTGAAATGGCTAGCGCTGTAACCCCGATCGCTAAGGTGAAAAAGATGCCAAAGACCTTCTCTGTGTTGGACGAACAATGGCTTCTGCCAGCCATTCAGCAGCGCTATGTGGCCTTCCTGATGAAACGGATCGGCATGACCCGGCGGCGGGCGGAGTGTTTTGTCCGCCTCTGGCTCTATGTGTTTTTGAAAGACTGCCAGACTCGTCAGGCTTTGCCAAAGCCCCCTCTGTCAGCCTTAGGGTTTCCCAAGGGATGGGTAGAGTGCAGTTGTCGGGAAGCAGCGGAAGTGTTTTATGGCGATCGCGATCGGGGCAGCGATCGCTCGGCTGGCATGATGCTGGACAAGTTAGTGGCCCTGGGACTGATCCGCAAACAATTTGACGGCAATTGCACCCAAATCGAAATTCCCCCCCTGCCCGACCTTCTGGAACAGGAGCACCCGGATACTGCTGTAGTGCTGAGGCCAGACACCTTTGACCCTCGTTGCGATGCCGTCCCCATCGCTAACCTACTGGCCAGCAATTACAACTGGCTCAGCCGTCAGACCGAAACGGTTCCCTATCGCATTGCCAACATTTTGCGCCAGTGGGCCAGTCACTATGCCACGGGTATGCGGGTCTTACGACGAAACGACAATCAAAATCCAGTTGGCTTCTATGCCCTCTATCCCACCCAACGAGAATCAGAAGTAAAGTTTTTTGGCCCTCCCAGTCGGGGGCTACACCTGAGCCAGGTGGCGGAAGTCGATCCCTTTGCAATGGCGCTGCCAGGCGATGAACAGTGTCGAGCCGTTTTTGTTCGTAGTTGGATGATTGACAGCCCCTATCTGGAACAGGCTCAAGTTGATTTCTTAAAAGATGCCCAACAAACCATCAGAGTGATGCAACAGGATTTTCCCAACCTGTGTGATATGTATACCTTAATCATCCATCCGAGTTATGCTGAATTAGGGCGGGCCTTAGGTTTTCAGAAAACCAACTCCGACCCCAAGTTGCCGATTTATTGGATGTATCAGGCGGTAGATCGATTCCTGAGCCTGGATGTGCAACAGGTTATGATGTAGTTAGACAAATCCTATAGCAATCCTAAATGACTTGTGAACAACTGGATGGTGAAAGGGCTTTGTGAGAAGGATTTCCTGCGGAAACCTTTCACAATCCTGATCGGATCGCCATAGCAATCCTAAATGACTTGTGAACAACTGGATGGTGAAAGGGCTTTGTGAGAAGGATTTCCTGCGGAAACCTTTCACAATCCTGATCGGATCGCCATAGCAATCCTAAATGACTTGTGAACAACTGGATGGTGAAAGGGCTTTGTGAGGTAGTGTCGCCTTACGGCTACGCCTAACAGCACCCTACAACCGGGCCGAAGATTTGGGGGCATCTGTTCTTATTTAGGGTCTGCTTTCCGAATCTGCAGGATCAGGGCATCAACTTCCTGGACCTTCTGGGTATTTCCCTGCTGTTGATAGAGTTTTTTAGCCTGCTCAAAGGCCACGATCGCCTCGGTGTTACGACTGCGACCCTGCAGTGCTTTGCCCATTTTGAGATAGGCTTCTGGATCGTTGGGGGCAACCGCAAGATACTGACGGTAGGCAATGACGGCTAGCAGGTAGTCCTGCCGGTCCATGTAAACATCCCCAATAGCCGCCTGGGCGTCAATTAACCGGGGATTCAGCGAAGCAGCCCGCTCAAACGCTTTCAGAGCCTCATCGGAGCGCCCCTTGGCCCGAAGAATCTTGCCAATTTGCAACTGCAAATCGGCATTACGAGGTTCCAACAAGGCGGCCCGTTTAAACGCCTCCAGCCCTTTTGCCAGATCTCCCAGGGCCAGCCAGGCGGCGCCCTGGTTCACGAAAATGCTGCCCTGTCGGGGAGACAGTTGGGCGGCCCGTTGCAATAGTTTCAGGGCTTCGGTCGGATTATCCTGCTGGATCTGTAACACCCCCATCAGTTCATAGGCGCGGGCATTGCGGGGATCCAGAACCAACGCCTGACGATAGGCTTTGAGTGCCGAACTATACTGGCCATCGCGGGCTAGCATGGCCCCCAGTCCCAGGAATGCATTCAGATGGCGGGGATTGAGTTGGGTGGTCTTGAGGTAGGCGGCGATCGCTTCTGAGTTATTGCCCAGGTTGGCCCAGCTATACCCCAACGCATAATAAAAGTCGGCATTCTTTGGATCCAGTGCCACGGCCCGTTGATAGGCGGTCACTGCCTCCCGATAATTGCCCTGGCTGGCCTGTAGGAAGCCAATGCCTGAAAAGATGCGAGGATTGTCAGCATCTAACTGGGCGGCCTGCTGATACACCGCGATCGCCCCAGCAAAATTTTTAGCATCAACTAACCGACGTCCTTGCTTCAGGAGTTCGGCGACTTGATCATTGGTTTGGGACAAACTGGAAGCAGGTCTGGCAGTCTGCGCTTGTACCAGTTGAGGGGTGGTTAAGCCAGTTAGCAGGCAAAGACTGATGAGAATTGCAGTTTGTTTACGCACGGCCGTCGTTGAGATTGATGGGTTCAAAGGTGTGTGTGGATGGAGCGCCCTGGAATTTTACAGGACACCGGGAAAAACAATGTACGATTCTATCAACAATTTGACGTCGGTTAGGGGATGGGGTTGCTTCACCCTGGAGCAGGCCGCTTTGCGCCTGGTAGGTTGAAGCTAGTTAGGCAGGCAGTCAAGGACAACCGTTTTCGCAGTCCCCTACTCCGGTATAGACGCGATCCAACCGGTAGCGGTTCCTGTCAGTCTGACCGGAGCCAGTTCAACCCAACCGGAGATTCCTGAAACATACAGGTATCCTAGATAAAGAAGGGCTACAGGAAATCCTATGCAATCAGGTTGGCGGGTGGGGGCAATATTTGGCATTCCGCTGTATATTGACCCATCGTGGTTCTTTATTCTGGTGCTTGTTGCGGTTCCCCGAGGCATGTTATGGCTCAGTCGCTATCCCCAGTGGGGAGCCGGAGTGGCCTATTCTGCTGGGGTGATCATGGCCTTGCTACTGTTCGCTTCGGTTTTGCTGCACGAATTGGGCCATAGTCTGGTGGCCCGATCACAGGGAATTAAAGTCAGTTCCATTACCCTCTTCCTATTTGGGGGCATTGCCTCAATTGAGCAGGAGTCCCGCACTCCTGGCAAGGCTTTTCAAGTCGCGATCGCTGGGCCTGCCGTCAGCTTGGGATTATCTCTCCTGTTGAGTGGTCTGGCGGCCATCCTGCCAGACGCCAGCAGTCCGATTAGTGTCCTGACCCGCAACCTGGCTGTCATCAACCTGGTGCTAGCCCTGTTCAACTTGATACCGGGACTGCCCCTGGATGGCGGCCAGATTTTGAAGGCGGCGATCTGGAAAGCCACGGGCGATCGCTTCAAAGGGGTTCGCTGGGCCGCCAGGGCTGGCCAAACCCTGGGTTGGTTGGCCATCGTGCTGGGCTTGTGGGCCTTTTTGACCGCTGCCGACTATAGTGGGCTGTGGATTGCCCTACTGGGCTGGTTCGGGGTGCAAAACGCCAGCAACTACGATCGCATGACCGATCTGCAGGAAGCCTTGCTCCAGATTACCGCCGCTGACACCATGACCCGCGAATTTCGGGTGGTCGATGCCGACATGACCCTACGGCAGTTTGCCGATGAGTATCTGCTGTCGCCGGACCGGGCTCCGCTTTACTTTGCAGCTTCCGATGGACGCTATCGGGGGCTGGTGGCAGTGGATGATTTGCAATTTATCGAGCGCAGTGAGTGGGAACACCAAACCCTGCAACGAATTATTCAACCCCTGGCGGAAATTCCCACCGTTGGAGAAACGGTTTCCCTGGTGGACATCATCCAGCTCATGGAAACCAAACAACTGCGACGGCTCACGGTTCTATCTCCGGCTGGGGCTGTGGCCGGCGTGATTGACCGAGGGGATATCATCCGGGCAATGGGCAAAAAGTTAAACCTGCCCCTGCCAGAAGCGCTGATCAAACAGGTGAAAGAGGAAGGCAGTTTTCCGCCGGGCCTTCAACTGGGGGCGATCGCCAAGGCAACGGTCGAAGCAACCAAAGCCTCAGGTTGAGGCTTTCAGCGCAGGATGAGCGCCAGCAAGCTATTCAGCAGGCGATCGCGCTCCATCGGCACAATATCGCCCGGTGAATGTCACCCACGACAGCCGAATTCTGGACATTGCCGATCGCATTGTGCAGATGGAAGATGGCGTCTTAACCAATAACTCAATCCTCAGTCTGGCTGCCTAGGAGTCTGTCAGGATCGATGGGAGGTATGCCTCAAATAGCACTAGCAGATTCACACTGGTTGCAGACAGGCAACCGGCTTTACCGCAAGACTCGCATGGCGTTGAAAATGGCCAGCAGGGCTACTCCGATGTCAGCAAACACCGCTTCCCACATGGTGGCCAGGCCAAAAATGCCCAGCATGATGAACACCCCCTTAATTCCCATGGCGAAAATGATGTTCTGCCAGACAATGCGCAGGGTCTTGCGGCCTACCTGAATGGCTTCTGCCACTTTCGAGGGGGCATCGGTCATCAGTACCACGTCCGCTGTTTCGATCGCCGCATCCGACCCCAAAGCGCCCATGGCAATTCCCACATCGGCTCTGGCCAAGGCGGGGGCATCATTAATGCCATCCCCAACAAAGGCCACTCGATGCCCCTTGCGTTCCTGGGCCAGAATCGCTTCAAAGGCTTCCACTTTGTCCTCCGGACGCAGTTCGGCCAGAAAGCTATCTAATCCCACTTGATGGGCGATGTGGGCAGCGGCGGACTGATGATCTCCCGTCAGCATCACTGTTTTCTGAATTCCATTGGCCTTTAAGGCTCGAATGGCCTCAGCCGCATCTTCCTTTAACTGATCAGCAATCAGGATGCGGCCAGCATACCGGCCAGCCACTGCCAGATGCACCACCGTGCCATCGCCATTACCACCATCGGGTTGGATCTGATGGCGCAGTAGCAGGCGATCGTTGCCCACCAGCACCATCCGGCCATCGATCCGGGCTTGCACTCCCGATCCGGCAATCTCAACATAATCCTGGATCTGGGTATCGGCGATCGCCCCGCCATAGGCCCTGCGAATGGACTGGGCCACCGGATGGCTGGAGTGGGCTTCCACCTTGGCTGCCAGTTCCAGCAACTCCAACTGGGTAAAACCCGATTGAGGCCTGATTTCCGTGACTTCGAACACGCCTTTGGTCAACGTCCCAGTTTTATCAAAGACAACAGTTTTGACATCAGCCAGGACATCCAGAAAGGTAGACCCCTTCACCAAAATCCCTCGCTTAGCGGCCCCGCCAATGCCACCAAAATAGCCCAGTGGAATGCTGATGACCAAGCCACAGGGACAGGAAATCACCAGCAGAATCAAGGCCCGATAGACCCATTCAGTGTGGGTTGCACCGGCAATGAAAAAAGGCGGCACCAGGGCAACGGCCAAGGAAAGCAAAACGACGACTGGCGTATAGCGCTGGGCAAAGCGGGTGATGAATTTTTCCGTGGTGGCTTTTTTGCTGCTGGCATTCTCCACCAAATCCAAAATTCGCGCGATGGAAGACTCGTTGAACCGTTTGGTCACCCGTACAGTTAACACTCCTGACAGATTAATCATGCCTGCCAACACGGGGTCTCCCGGTCGGATGGTGCGGGGCACGGGTTCTCCAGTCAGGGCTGAGGTATCCACCTGGGAGGTGCCGTCCACCACTTCCCCGTCCAGCGGAATCCGTTCACCTGGCTTTACCTGGATCTGGTCGTTTACCTGCACGGTTTCTGGGGCGACGACCTGAATGCCACGGTCGGTTTTCAGGTTGGCGACATCGGGACGAATCGCCAGTAGGGACTGGATTGAGCGGCGAGAGTGGCTGACTGCGGACTCCTGAAACAACTCGCCGATCTGATAAAACAGCATTACCCCCACTGCTTCCGGGAGTTTGTGAATGGCGATCGCCCCCACCGTCGCAACCGTCATCAGAAAATTTTCATCTAACACCTGTCCCCGCAGAATGTTGCGTCCAGCGGTTTTCAAGACGGACCAGCCACTGAGCAGATAGGCCGGAAGGAACACGGCATACTCAGCCAAATGGAAGGGCGTATGGTGTAAGAACTCCTCGAAAATCAGGCCCACCCCAAACAGGGCCGCCACTACTAACACTGTCGGCAGTTTTCGCTTGAAATTGAATTCAGTCCCATGGTCATGGCTGTGGGCCTGGTCATGGCTGTGGGCCTGGCTATAGGTATGGTCATGATCCTGATCGCAGGTAGACTTGGGGGCCAGATGGTTATGGCCCGACTCCAATGACACAGGGGCGATCGCATAGCCTAACGCTCGGACCCGATTTTGAATCTCTGTTTCACTCACCTGACGCGGGTCGTAGGAAATCGTCAACCGCTCTGTTGCCACACTGACAGAAACCTCCACCACCCCGGCCAACCGTTGCAAGCTGGTTTCGATTTTCAAGGCGCAACCGGCGCAATCCATGCCACCCACATGCATTTGTTGGGTCTCAAGTGCAGGAATTTGAGTCATAAAAGGGTAGGGCAAACAGGTTCAGTAATTGCCATTCTAAATCAGATGGCTAAATACATGAACACCTGTTCATATTTAGAATGATAACCATTTCAACCTGAATTACAGTTGCCAACGCCATGCTGAAATCCCTGGTTTACTTTGTTGTGTCGGGTCTCTGTGAAATTGGTGGCGGATACCTTGTCTGGCTCTGGATCCGAGAGGCCAAAAGTGGCTGGTTGGCCCTAGCGGGGGCTGCTTTACTGACCATTTACGGCTTTGTTGCCACCCTACAACCAGCTAACTTTGGGCGGGCTTACGCAGCTTATGGTGGAATTTTCATCATTCTCTCGATTTTTTGGGGTTGGCGAATTGACCACATCGCTCCCGATCGCCTGGATTGGCTGGGAACTGCCATCGTCCTGGCTGGTGTTGGGGTTATGATGTATGCCCCCAGAACATAGACCCATGGCTGACATCAGCCCCCTGACAAATGGTCAAAAACCTGCTGAACCACCCGCTGTGTCTTGTCATCCAGCCGTTGCCAGTCTACCTCTCCGGCGGCATCAAACAGAGTGGCATCGATGGTCACACCGGCTTCTTCCGGGCGATCGCTGGAGGGGGAAGTGCCGCTGTCTGCATCATAATCCTGGAAACAGATGTGATAGCACAACTCCCACAGGTCAACCCGGATCTGGCGATTTCCCTGCGCCAAACACAACTGATAGCCCGGAAAGGGTGCGGGTAACTCGGCCAACTGTGCTTCCATCTGCACCGCTTCGTCCGCCGTAGCTGTCTCCAGCTGGGATTGGAGTTGCAGCACCCTTGCTTTGACCTCCTCGCTCACCCCTTTCGGCCAGATCGAGTGTTCTTCATAGGTCCCCTGCCAATCAGAGGCTTCCAACTGCTTGCGCAGATTATCCACCAGACGGATAAAAGCAGGCTGCATCAACAGCTCAGCCTGCTGCCATGTAACAATGTCCCGAAACCTGGGCATAGAGGGCGACTATGGTCTGCAAAGGTCACCGTAGTCTAGTCAAGCCAGAGTGCAGACTCAAGATTTCCTAACATAAGTACACAAAAAGAGTTGATGGAGGCGTTCAAGGCTCTTGCCGCTCTATGGACGAAATCCTTAGCCAAAAAGGATTGCAACAAGATGGTCACATAATCCTTGCTATCCGAGCGGGAAATCTCTATCCAAGAAGTGTCACAAAACTATGGCCGTTCTTTACTAAACTTAATAAACTAGGAAAGTAAATACAGATAAGTAATTATCCTCAGCTCGTTTGATTTGAACTTTGGCTTAGTCTGTCGAAGATCTCTCGCTAGATTCGCACCGGTTAGGCTCCATCACAATATTGGACTTTTGGAGCTAACTGCGAGTCCGATGCTCAGTTATCAACACAAGCGCGTCTGGTCTCTCCAGTCCTCCACTTGGGATAAGTGGGCTTCTTTGCGGATTAAGCATTCGGTTGTTTTTGTTGAGTGCGACGCACAACTCGATTGCATTTCAATCCCCTAATCCCTTGTGTCAATCTTGATGAGTACAAATTTTCCCTGGCTAACCACTATTACCCTGCTGCCCCTGGTAGCCGCTTGTCTGATTCCAGTGATCCCTGACAAGTACGGCAAGAAGCTGCGCTGGTATGCCTTGTCCGTTGCTTTAGTCGATTTTGCGCTGATTGTGTATGCCTTCTGGCAAAACTATGATCCCCAGGTTGCGGGATTCCAGATGGCTGAGAAGCTGGCCTGGGTGCCCCAACTGGGACTCAATTGGTCCCTGGCTGTTGATGGCATTTCCATGCCGCTGGTGGTGCTGTCCGGTCTGATCACCACGCTGTCGCTCCTGGCGGCCTGGAAAGTGACGGAAAAACCGCGTCTGTTTTATTTCCTGATGCTGGTGCTGTATAGCGCCCAGGTTGGTGTGTTTTGCGCCCAGGATCTGTTGCTGTTTTTTGCCATGTGGGAACTGGAACTGGTGCCAGTTTACTTGTTGATTGCCATTTGGGGCGGTCCAAAGCGGCAGTATGCGGCCACCAAGTTCATTCTCTACACGGCGATCGGGTCCATCTTTATCCTGGTGGCCGGTTTGGCGATGGCTTTCTACGGTGGCACGGTTACCTTTGACCTGCAGGCTCTGGGCATGAAGGATTACTCCCTCGGCTTTGAACTGTTGGTCTATGCCGGTCTGCTGATTGCCTACGGCGTCAAGCTACCGATCTTTCCGCTCCACACTTGGCTGCCCGATGCCCACGGAGAAGCATCCGCTCCCGTTTCTATGATTCTGGCTGGGGTTTTGCTGAAAATGGGGGGCTATGCCCTGATCCGAATGAATGTGGAAATGCTGCCTGAGGCCCACTTCTACTTTGCGCCGGTGCTGGCAGTTTTGGGAGTCGTCAACATTGTCTATGGGGCGCTGGTTTCTTTTGGACAACGGAACCTAAAGCGGCGACTGGCCTACTCGTCGATTTCCCACATGGGATTTGTCCTGTTGGGCATTGCCTCGTTTACAGAACTGGGTATGAATGGGGCGGTGTTGCAGATGATCTCCCACGGTCTGATTGCTGCGGCGCTATTCTTCCTGGCAGGTGTGACCTACGATCGCACCCACACGCTGGTGATGGACAAGATGGGTGGCCTGGCCCGGTCTATGCCCGTGGTGTTTGCCCTGTTTACCATCGGCTCGATGGCCTCCCTGGCCCTGCCTGGAATGAGTGGATTTGTCAGTGAACTGGCGGTTTTCCTTGGCTTTACCAGTAGTGATGCCTACACGTCTACTTTCAAGCTGGGCGTGGTGTTGCTTTCGGCGATCGGCCTAATTCTGACGCCGATTTACCTGCTGTCGATGCTGCGGGAAGTGTTCTATGGCCAACCGGTGGCTGATCTGCAGCAGTCTGTTTTGCGGGATGCCAGACCGTCGGAAATTTTTGTCACAGCTTGCTTGCTGCTGCCAATTATCGCGATCGGGGTCTATCCCAAACTGGTGACCCAGACCTACGATGCCACGACAGTGCAGATTGCTAATCAGGCGCAGGCGACAGTGTCTACCATTGCCCATCAGCCCCCATCAGGGGCTGTCCGAGTGTCTAAAGCGCCCCAACTGGCTAGCCCTGAGGTTGGCCCCTTGCTGGGAGTCTTGAATTAGACCAGTCATTTCTGGTTCAAGTACCAACCCCGGAGGAAGAACTTTCTCCGGGGTTTCGTTTGCAGCTTCGGAGCGATCGCCCTCCAAGTCATAAGTAGTGTGTTGTAAGACCGATTTAATCTGATGCTGCATAGAATTTACCCCACCGCCTGCGGCACCTCCCCTTGGTCACTATCCTTTACGCAGATCTCGTTCAAATCGCCCTCACCCCTTGTGTTCCCCTCTCCCAAAATGGGCGAGGGGAAAGAGTTTCCGGCTCCCCTTCTCCTTTTATGGGAGAAGGGGCTGGGGGATGAGGGCAAGCCAGACACGGCAAAGGTTTCACCGACTTTTGCGTAAAGGATAGCCTTGGTCAGGGGAGGTGTCCCGGCTTGTGTTGCTACCCCGATCGCACAGCGTCATAACCAGAATCAGCGAACTGTCCCCCAGAGGGACTGGGTGTCTTTCGGGGGAAGCAAATAGAGCCGCAGCAAATGGCCGACGATGGAAGCCTGCACCGGCAACTTTTGGAGGCGTTTCATCCAGCCAGGACGATTGCTATTGGCGATCGCAGCCAGCTTTTGACTGTGCTCAAAGCACTGTTCCAGCCGTTGGAAAAACTCGGGGTGGTCGGTGTCCAGAATCACTGGGAAAGCGCGAGCAGAGGTTTCATTGGTGTGCCGGACGACCTGGAAGTTGTATTCCTTGGGATCAATGCCGATCGCCCGATAGAAGTCGCTGCGTTCCAGTACGGTCAGGGTGTGGGTAGCAAACACAGCCAACAGGAAAAAGCGGATCCACAGGCGGGACTTCCAGTTATTCCACAGGGGTGTCTGCGATCGCAACAAGGCGTTAAAGAAATCGCCATGGCGGTTTTCATCCTGACACCAGCTCTCAAAAAAGCGAAAAAGGGGATAAATCTGCCACTCTGGCTGCTTTTCCATGTGACGGTAGACCAGGATATAGCGCCAGTAGCCAATTTTTTCTGATAGGTAGACTGTGTAAATGATCCAGGCAGGCGGGAAAAAGGTGTAAGTCCGTTGTTTGGTCATCCAGCCCAAATCCAGGGATAACCCAAAGTCGGACATGGCTTTGTTGATAAAGCCGGAGTGGCGCGCTTCATCTCGAGCTAACAGATGAAAGGCTTCTGATAGGAGGGGACTCTTCTCTTTCAGGCGGCGAGACAATTCCTTAAACAAGAGAAATCCAGAAAATTCCGAGGTGCAGGAACGTTCCAGAAAGTCGATCATCGCCGCCCGGGTTTCGCCGTTAATGTGCTCCCAGGATTGATCAAAGGACTCATCCCGAACAAAGTGATGCCGGTTATAGTCGGCCCGCAGTTCTTCTAGGGCAGCTTCAATTTCGGCTTGATTGGAGGAAATATCCAGTTGGGCGATCGCATCAAAATCGGTTGTATAAAATCGGGGGGTGACCAGCGTCTCCTTCACAGGTGCTTTGATGCCGGGACGCAGCACTTCAGGTTCAGCAGCTTGCAGAGTGTTTACCATCGACTTTAATCGCCTAATAACCTAATGGTTATATATAACCTGTTAGCCCCATTTAATCCAGTCCGGAAAGATTGAGATTTTTATCCCAGGCTGGCAATGTAATTCACCGCAGGACTCCAATAAACCTTGACAATCAACTTTCGAGACCCTGCCCAGTCTCATCCAGTCGTAACAATCCTTCACCGTTAACCGATTTACCTGAGGCTGTCAATCGTTGTATAACCAAAAGGCGATGGATGAAGCAGGCGGGGTCTGCATGTTCGTCTTCTCCCCCATCTGCCTTCTTAGTTATCTCATTCCCATTTATTAAGGGGTAAACCATGAGCAGTCATTTAGCCGCCCAACTCCGCGCCGGTACGCAGCACTCCCATACGGCAGCAGAGAATACCGCATTCATGAAGTGCTTTTTGAAGGGGATTGTGGAAAAGGAACCCTTCCGGAAACTGCTGGCCGATCTGTACTACGTCTACAGCACCCTGGAAGCCGAAATGCAACGCCACCTGGATCACCCTGTTGTCGGGCCGATGTACTTCCCAGAACTAAACCGCACCGCTAACCTGGAACAAGACCTGGCCTTCTACTACGGAGAAAACTGGCGGGAACAAATTGCACCTACCCCGGCTGGCCAGATCTATGTTGATCGCATTCGAGAAGTCGCTGCCACCGATCCAGCTCTGCTGGTGGCCCATGCCTACACCCGCTATATGGGCGACCTGTCCGGGGGGCAGAGTCTCAAAAATATTGCCCGCTCGGCCCTGAACTTGCCGCCCGATCAGGGAACGGGGCTGCATACCTTTGAGCAAATTCCCACCGTTGAAGCTCGTCGTGCCTTTAAGGAAAAGTATCGCCAGGCGCTTGATTCCCTGCCCGTTGATGAGGCAACGATTCAGCGGATTGTCGATGAAGCCAATCGGGCTTTTGGTTTGAACCGGGATGTGGTGCATGAACTGGAGCCAGAAGTTCGGGCGGCTATTGGTGACCACATTTTTGATCTGGTCACCCGGCAGGATAAACCCGGCAGCACCGAGCGGGCTCCTGGCAACACCTCGATTGAACTGGTTTCGGCAGAGTAGCTGGCTGGTAACTGCCTTGCCCCGATAGCTACTGTACCGACATCAAATTCGCGAAGTCCGCTCTTTGGGGTTGCCCCCACAAGGCGGGGGACACTGTATTTTCTGTGACGCTTGGCCACAGAAAATACAGTGGCAGGGGGGAAGTCCCCCGATCTGGTTCAACTACGCAGCCAAAGATGTCCATACACCGTAGCTAAGTAAAAGACATTCCTCCGAGCTCCAAACTTTCTCCTCCCCCTTAATTAGGGGAACTACAGGGGGGAACCCCAAAAAAACTCTTGTCCCTCTCGTCCCCTTATAAATTGCGATGGTTTTCCTGCAAGCTGACCACACCCTGGATTTAGACCTGATTCAAAAATACGATCGCCCGGCGCCCCGTTACACTAGCTATCCTCCTGCCACTGAATTATCAGAAGCATTTACGGAATCGGATTTCAGGGCTGCGATGGCGGCTTCCAATGCCCGTCAAACACCACTTTCTCTTTACTTTCACATTCCCTTTTGCCAGAGTGCTTGCTATTTCTGTGGCTGTAATGTGATTGTGTCTGGCAACAAAAACATTGCCAAACCCTATCTGGAATATTTAACCCGTGAGATTGAACAGGCCGCTAGCCTGATTGATACGGAGCGTCCAGTTTTACAACTGCACTGGGGCGGTGGTACTCCCAATTATCTCGATCAGGAACAGGTGGAGTATCTCTGGAGTGTGATTAACCGCCACTTCAAACTGGATGCCGGTGCCGAAATTTCGATTGAGGTAAACCCTCGCTACCTGGATCAAAACTATATTTATTTCCTCAGAGATCTGGGCTTCAACCGGATCAGCTTTGGCATCCAGGACTTCAATCCCCAGGTTCAGGAAGCGGTAAATCGGGTGCAGCCGGAAAGCTTACTGGTGAATGCGATGGGTTGGATCCGCTCGGCTGATTTTGAAAGCGTCAATGTGGACCTGATCTATGGCTTGCCCCATCAAACCCTGCAAACTTTTCGGGAGACCGTTCGCAAGACCATCGATCTCCATCCGGATCGAATTGCCATTTTCAACTTTGCCTATGTGCCCTGGATGAAGCCGGTGCAGCGCAACCTGGATCTGGATGCCATGCCCTCACCCCAGGAAAAGCTGGAAATTTTGAAGATGACCATCGAGGAACTGACCGGCCACGGTTACCTGTACATCGGCATGGATCACTTTGCCAAGTTAGGGGATGAATTGGCGATCGCCCAAAGCGATCGCACCTTGAAGCGGAACTTCCAAGGCTACACCACCAAACCCGAAACCGAACTGTTTGGCTTTGGCGCTACTTCTATCAGTATGTTAGAAGATGCCTATGCCCAAAACCATAAGCAACTGCGGGATTACTACGCGGCGATCGACGCTGGTCAGTTACCCACCTGCAAAGGCTTCAGACTCAGTTCCGCTGATATCCTGCGTCGGGATGTGATCATGCGGTTGATGTCCCATTCGGAACTGGTGAAAGCAGAAATTGAGCAAAAGTACGGTATTAACTTTGATAGTTACTTCGCCCCAGAACTGGAAGCACTGAAGCCCCTGGAAGCTGATCAGTTAGTCCGTCTATCAGATGACAAAATCTACATCACCACCATGGGTCGCTTAGTTGTTCGCAATATCGCCCTGGTGTTTGATGCCTACGCCAGCAATCGGGCTGAAACCCGCCTTTCCAGAACGATTTGACCGCCAGTGCCAACCAACAGCGGCCAGCTAGCCCCATTCGCTAATCACTGTACACGAAGTGACTCCGTAGGAGTTGAACTGATATCTGACCACTGACCTGATAGCTGATAGCTATCTCTTCATTTCGCCAACAAAATTAAACGACTTGTGTTTTTTGTGTGAGGAAATTGCATGACTGATTCGATTCAACCAACGGCCCAGCCGAAACCAACTTTGAACTGGCCAGTTGTCTTGTTCTTTGGAGCTATTCATGCGCTGGCTCTCCTGTCTATTTGGTTTTTCTCCTGGTCAGCCGTCGCGGTGACCCTGTTTTTGCACTGGCTCTTTGGCAGCATTGGCATCTGTCTTGGCTATCATCGTTTGCTCAGCCACCGCAGTTTCCGGGTGCCCCAACCCCTGGAGTACGTGATTGCTATTATCGGTGCTTTGGCTATGCAGGGCGGGCCCATTTTCTGGGCTGCTGGACATCGCCTGCACCATCGCTACACCGAGGATTGGGACAAAGATCCCTATTCGGCCAAGCGGGGCTTCTGGTGGAGCCACATGCTGTGGATGATCTTTCCTAGTCCCGATACCTTCGATCCAGACCGTTACTACCGCTATGCCCCTGAAATGGCCCGAGATCCCTTCTACCGCTGGTTAGATCGGTACTACCTGCTGTTGCAAATTCCCCTGGGAGTGCTGCTGTACGTGCTGGGTGGCTGGTCCTGGGTGATCTGGGGGTTATTTGTTCGGGCAGTCCTGCTCTGGCATAGCACCTGGATGATTAACTCCGTCACCCATATGTGGGGATATCGCACCTTCCAAATCGATGACAACTCTCGTAACCTCTGGTGGGCTGCCATCCTGACCTATGGCGAAGGCTGGCACAATAACCACCACGCCTATCCTAATGTGGCCAAAGCGGGCTGGCGCTGGTGGGAATACGACCCCACCTGGTGGGCGATCAACCTGCTGAGAATTACCGGATTAGCCCAAAAAGTGGTGATGCCGCCGGTCGAGTAATTTCTGCCTAACTCTCCCTGCTTTCCCCTTGCACTCTCTCACTCCTCACTCGCTCACAAGGAGACCCCATCATGCGTATCTTGATGATCCAACCCAACTACCATTCTGGTGGCGCGGAAATTGCCGGAAACTGGCCGCCTAGTTGGGTGCCCTATGTTGGTGGAGCTTTGAAAACAGCCGGTTTTACCGATGTCACCTTCATTGATGCGATGAGCCAGTACATCGCGGATGATGTTCTGGCCCAAATGATTCGCCAACATCAGCCGGATGTGGTGCTGGCCACAGCAATCACGCCGATGATTTATCAGTCCCAAACGACGTTGCGGATTGTCAAAGAGGTCTGTCCTAATGCCAAGACCATCATGGGCGGGGTCCACCCCACCTATATGTATCAGGAGGTGTTAGGGGAAGCGCCCTGGGTCGATTACATTATTCGGGGAGAAGGGGAAGAAATTACGGTCAATTTGCTGACCGCGATCGCCAATGGCACCGATGAGCGCGATCGCCACAACATCTTGGGCATTGCCTTCCTGGAAAATGGCAGCGTTGTGGCCACCGCCGCCAACCCGCCCATCAAAGACTTGAATACCCTGACGCCGGATTGGAGTCTGCTGGACTGGAACACCTACATGTACACCCCTCTGAATGTGCGGGTGGCCGTTCCCAATTATTCCAGGGGTTGTCCCTTCCGTTGTCGCTTCTGCTCCCAGTGGAAGTTCTGGCGCAAATACCGTTCGCGATCGCCGAAGAACTTTGTGGATGAAATTGAACGGCTGGTGAAGGATCATCAGGTTGGCTTTTTCATCCTGGCGGACGAAGAACCCACCATCAACAAGTCCCGCTTCATGGCCCTGTGCCAGGAGTTGATCGATCGCAATCTGGGGGTTCACTGGGGCATCAATACCCGCGTGACTGATATCTTGCGCGACGAACAGGAACTACCCCTGTATCGCAAGGCGGGTCTGGTTCACGTTTCCTTAGGAACTGAAGCGGCGGCTCAGTTAAATCTGAATCTGTTCCGCAAAGAAACCACCATTGCCGACAACAAACGGGCGGTTCAACTGTTGCGGCAGAATGGCATCCTGGCAGAGGTCCAATTCATTATGGGTCTGCCTAACGAAACGCTGGAAACGATTGAGGAAAGCTATCGCATGGCCCGGGACTGGAAAGCCGACATGACCAACTGGAACATGTACACCCCCTGGCCCTTTGCCGAATTATTCCAGGATCTGGAAGACAAGGTGGAAGTGCGGGACTATTCCCACTACAACTTTGTCACGCCCATCATTAAACCCGACAACCTGACCCGGGAAGAACTGCTCAAAGGGGTTCTGCGCAACTATGCCCGCTTTTACTCCTGGAAATTCCTGGAGTACTGGTTTGAGCGGGATCCGTTCAAACGGCGTTATCTCTTGGGCTGCCTCTGGGCCTTTGTGAAAACTACCCTGAACAAACGGTTCTACAATCTGAAGCGGATTAAACAGAAAGGACTGCACACCGAGATTGAGTTTGGCTTTGATCAGTCCAGAATTTTGACAACGGAGCAAATTGCTCAGCGAAAACGGGAACGTCGCGCCGATGTGGACTTTGTGGGCACCGTTTCTGCCTGCGGCGCACCCAATGATCTGGAATACAATGAGCCAAACCCAACGGAAGTGGCAGAACCAGAATCAGCCGTTCCAATGATGAAAATTTAACGGGGCTCACTGGAGCTTTGAATTGGCCACATGAGAGAGCAAACTTTTCGGGTACATCCCACTTTCGTAGCCCTCACCCTAAATCCCTCTCCCAGAGCGGGAGAGGGACTTTGAATCCAGTGCCCCTTCTCCTATTTGGGGAGAAGGGGTTAGGGGATGAGGGCAAATTTGCAAAACTGAACCGAACAAGTTAGAGCATCATGGCAGATATTCAGGTTGTTTTGGTGGAAGACGAAGAACAGACAAGGGTTGCGACTCGGGCGGCGCTGCGAGCCCAACCGGGCATTGAGGTGGCCAGCGAAGCTACCAATGGTGAAACCGGCATTGTCTTGCTGGAATCCATTGATGTGGATGTGGCAGTTGTCGATGGCAGTTTACCCGATATGTCGATTTCCAAGTTTGCCCACAAAATGCGGCAAGTCCAGGCGGACTCTTACGTCATCGAGTCGAAACTGCTGATTTTGGTCAACCCCGGCCAGGAAACCGATCTGTCGGCTCTGTTTTGCGCCGATGCCGATGCCTACTGTCTGAAACAAGTCCCGATTGAGCAGTTAGCCCAGGCCGTGCGCATAACCCATACGGGAACGTTGTATCTCGATCCGGCGATCGCCCAAATCCTGTTAACCCAAATCAGCCAGGGAACCCTCCAAACGACAGCCAATGAGCAGGTGGTGGCGACACTGAAAGCGATCGCAGACGGCGGTACTGCCACATTCCCAGCCGGAGCCAACACGGATTTGCGAGCCTGGTTGCAGCAGATCCGCCAAAGCTGACAGGAATTTCCTGTTCCCCACCGCAGCAGTCCAGTTGTGTTAG
>Ga0272446_1002349_pt1 | contig 25960 bp, 21 predicted proteins | sample YNPCB0061_FD_194587 | JGI IMG/M metagenome (GOLD analysis project Ga0272446, IMG submission 194587) | Hot spring microbial mat communities from Yellowstone National Park, WY, United States - YNP-CB-006-1 | ecosystem: Environmental > Aquatic > Thermal springs > Hot (42-90C) > Sediment | place...
ATCGCGGGCCATGGTGGGCATGCTGCCCATCATCATCGGAACTGGAGCTGAAGTACTGAAACACTAGCCAGAGAAGGTAAAGTGCGCCAGCTAGCTCGACCTGCCAGAAACGAATCACCCAGGTAGCCGTCAAAATCAAAGACATCCGCAGGATATAAGCCAGCACTAAGCCAATATTAAGGGCTTGCCGCTGCTGTGAGGGTTCTTTTAGTCCTTGAGTCAGGGCTGCTAGGGCGATCGCATTATCGGCAGACAGTACCGCTTCGAGGGCAACCAAAACTGGCAAGAGCAGCCACACTTCGTATCTAAAATTTGTCGGATCAATCAAATAGTCAAGCATTAATCTATGGGTGAACGACTCACACTCGCTTCATTGCAACATAAGAACTAGCAACCGTCCCCTCAATTAGGGCGCTGCTAAAGCCAACCATTTCAGCCGTTGTCAACCAGGTATTGGTTTGTCGTGGCTTGTAAGCAATAAAACACTATCCAAATCGAGCTGGCCAAAGCTAAACTGAGTCCAGATCAGAACTTGCTATTGCGCCATCGACAAAACTCTAGTTCTGGGCTTGAACCAGGTTTACCTTTATCCAGCCTAACGCTTGATTGGGCAATCCTGACAAATCTGACCCCAGAGAAATTTTAGTCAGGCCTCAAGCAAGCGGCCACAATCTTGATCTGGCTTGATTTTCCTACAGAAAGAAAAGAACCAGATTCGATCACATGCCAAAATCGAGCCAGCGTTTTATCCCGTTTCTATGAAATCGGCTTTGCGTCGCTTCGTCTTGCCAGCGATTTTTTTGATGAGTGTACTACTCACGGCTATTTTGCCCCATCTTCTGGTGAATAGGCCAGGCATCGGTTCTGCAAAGTCGCTCAGTCAATCCATTTTGCAGCAACAAAAAAGTGCGATGGCGCTGCGTTACAGCGCCGATGTGGACTGTCTACCTACAGCTAACTACTACCAGTTGCAGGGGCGATTAAAACAAACAAAAGCCGCTGCCCTGATCGAAGGAGAGGCCCGGATACGTTACACCAATCGGAATGCTACCCCCCTGGAGCAAGTTGTCTTTCGCCTCTATCCCAATGCGGCCTCGACCCGGTCGGTTGCCAGGCTGCAAGTGACCCAAGTGCAGGTACAGGCTCACCCCAGGCCTATCCAGCTTTCGGTTGAGGAGACCGTACTGACGGTACCGTTGCGATCGCCCCTGCTGCCGGGTGCCACGGTAGAGATCACCCTCAACTTTGTCACCCAGATTCAGGCCAATCGGGTCGGAGGCGGTTTTGGGCGGATGGGCTACATTGACCAGGTCATTACGGCAGCATCCTGGTATCCTACCCTGTCGGTGTATGAGGCTGGTCGAGGTTGGTGGGTTGCCCCCCTACCACCTCCAATTGTTGATCAGACGAATACAGTCATTTCTGATAGCGACCCCACCTATAGTGAGAGCAGTTTTTTTGAGGTCGCCCTGCGCCTACCCCGTACTTTGGTGCTGGTGACAAACGGAACCCAAACTCGTCGGCAAGAGCATTCAGATGGTACCGTTACCTATCACAGTGTCACCGGGCCGATGCGCGAACAGGTGTTTGTGGCCAGTCCACGTTACGTTGTTACGTCTCTCGCGTTTCAAGGAATTCAGCTGCACTTCTGGCACTACGGCGATCGCGCCAGTACCAGCCATGGCAGTACCCGCCAAATCATGGATATTGCCCGCAAAGCCCTCACGGCCTTCCGCGATCGCTTCGGGGTTTATCCTTACCAGACCCTCCATATTGTGCAAAACCCCATCGATACAGGTTTAGAGTTTCCTGGCTTGATCCTGGTAAGTGACCAAAGTTGGGAGCAGGGAACTGCTGAACGCATCGTTGTTCATGAAATTGCCCACCAATGGTTTTATGGCCTGCTCGGAAACAACCAGGTAGAACATCCCTGGCTAGATGAGGGACTGGCAACCTATAGTGAATTTGTTTACACAATCTATCACGCGACTCCCAAGGTTGCTCAGCAATTGACCCGGGCAGAGCAAGCAAAAGTCGAGCAATTTACCCAGACGATCGCCCAAAAGCAACGGCCAGATCTCAAACTTAATTTATCCGTTGCAGAATTTCAGGCTGATTACGGCAGCTTTGCCTATCAACGGGGAGGACAATTTTATCTCTGGTTAGAGCAGCAGCTTGGTAGAGAAGTAGTTTACCGGGCGCTCAAACACTACGTGCAGCGGCAGCGCTACGAAGTGACCACAACTAAGAATCTTAAACAAGCGCTGGAACGCAGCTCAGGCAAAGATCTTACCGCCCCTTTTGAGCAGTGGGTCGGCACCTACCAGGAAGATGCCCAACCCGCGCCTTTAAGCCAGTGCCAACCTAACCTCTAGGAGTTATGAATGACATCATCAACCCTTCGGAGTGGCTTGACGGTATCATCCTGGCCTTGCCTACTCAAGCCCAATGCCCGTCGCCCCTAAGAGTATGGTTTAAAAGCCTATCCCCCTGTCGCCTTGGCGACTAAAGTTGCGGCTATACGGACAAAACCGGCCACTGCAGGTGATCGAAATCCCTGATTGGCTTGAGTCCGCGGCGGCGGACTTGGTTGGCGTCGTTGCGGTTTTAACCGCCGAACCCTTTTCAAACGCCCTCTAAGGCCTCATTGATTATCGCGCCCGCAAGCACGTCAGAAAATTTGGGTGAGAGGAAAATCCTAGGGTTTCTCCCTAGGAGGAACCTTACCCCTGCTCCCCATCCTGACCTTGGTTTGTAATGCGATAGATGGTCGAGCCTGAGAAGAGGGGGTGGCAATCTTCAGATCAGTTGCTACGCTTTGCAATGATCCAAATGGCGTGAATAATCCCAGGAATATAACCCAAAAGGGTCAGTAGAATGTTTAGCCAAAACGCCCCGCCAATTCCGACGGTCAGGAATACACCCAGAGGGGGTAACAAAATTGCGGCAATGATTTGAACAACCGTCATAATTCCAACCTCTGCTAACTCATAAATAGCGGTAACCAAGCTTGTCAGGATATTAGCGGCAGAAATGGCATCGGGCATATGCCTCTAGCCAGAGATAAGCCCCAGCCTGATGACTCCTATCAATACCTATCAGTCTACAAAAGCTTCTGACTATTACGGGCAAAATGATTCAAAAGCAAAAAGCGAAGCTGAATTCAGCTCCGCTTTCTTGACTAACAGGTTTCATACCCTATCCTCATTGATTGCCAGAAATATCTACGCCTTTTCTAACCAGTCATAGATTTGATCTAACTGCTCAAGAGTAACAAGCCCGTACTGCCAGAGAATCATGGGTAATGGGCCAGGGTCTTGCTCGATATGGCGGAGGGCGATCGCCAGAGAAGAAGAAGAAATCGCTAACTCTTCTTGTAAAAATCGGATTAATTTCGAGTACGTTACGGGGGTCATTAGATTCATCACCTCCTGATTGACAACTAAGGGAACAGAAAAAATAGCATTGCTTCTTAACACCAGGCCTAGTAGCCCTTTCAGAACCACAAATTCTGACGAAAGAAAACAAACTGACGAGAACTAGCAGTACCCACCTAGGATAAAAGCTAATGAAAGAAACAGGCTGAAACATCTGCAATTTTACAGATACACCAACCTATCTTTTGAGTGCTTCCACTGCATCGAGAGGAGCTGGCAACCCTGTGAGCTGAACTCATCAGATACCCGTGCGATAGCACTTTTAGCGATAACCGACGCGGTTAAAACAGAGTATGGAGGGAATAAGCCTTCAGTGAAAAGAAAAAACTTCCACCCTTTCCATACGGGATGCTCTAACCTACTGAATGGCAGGCACGAATTCTGTGAAGTTAGATTAGCAGTTAGATCAATAGACGTACTGGCACAAATACGGCTGTTTAACCTCACACCCCAGGCTTGAAGGCCAATGGCTCAGGGTATACTCAGCTTTAGACTGATCGATGCTGCAACGCACTCCAGCTTTGAAACCTCGCTTGCCTAGGTCATCGTTGACGATTCAAACCTTCCCATCCTCGCTGGCAAAAGCATTAAGCAAGTCAAAAGAGTGACGCTCTCGCCTCAACCAGAAATAATTAGCAGCTATGTCTTGATAGAGTACCGCATCTTTTCTGAAAAGAGTCAAGCAATCTTGAAAAGTTCTGTAAATTTTAGAACAAGTTCCTCGATCCTATTGATGGGGTTGAATCACAATGCGATCGCCAGGCTGAATCCCTAATTCCTTTGCTCTTCCGCCGCGCAGCTCAATCACTTGGTCAACGGCTCCGGCGGGGCCATAAATCGGGCAGGGTTCTGTCTGGCATGGCGGCACGCCATGGGCTACATCAACAACGCGCCCTCCTAGCATAAACACCATATCCAGCGGAATGCGTACATTTTTCATCCAGAAACCCACAGTTCGTGGAGGATTAAACAAAAAAAGCATTCCCCGGTTATCGGGTAAGCTATCCCGATACATCAGGCCCATTGCTTGCTCGGCAGCGGTTTTAGCAACTTCAAGCTGAATCATTTGGTCAGAAATCTTCGCCGTTGCCGAGACGGGTAAGGCTTGCCCCACCATGCCCTCCTGATTATGCGACGAAGCCGACGTTGAAACCACACAACTCACTGCTAGCAAGCCTAGAACCAGCAGTAACAGTAGCCTTTGATAAATCCGCATATCAGACTTGGCCCGTAAGCATCAGGAACATAAGAGAACAAGGCTTCATGGGTGACACCGGGGATAACAAAACCTCGACCGATGAATCGGGGTGAATTGTGACCCTTGGAGACGTTTAAAGGTTTTCGTGATCAAACACTAGTCAACTCCCCATCCTATTTTGTCAAACCACCCAAGGATTTTGCACTTTAAACCTTATCCAATTGCCGATCCAGAGCTTTGCCTGCGAGGAAATCAGCGATTTCGAGCGGGCTTTTTTGAAACTGGGGATTTTGGCAAACGACTCACAGCTAAAAGCCCAGCTCTCCCAATTGCCTTCATTGGGCAAAGTGGGTAAGAGGGCGATCGCTAATAAGCATCGGACTCAATCTGACTAAACGGCACAAAGCACTCTTGGGGCAGCAAAATCGGCTTGCCCGCAAAAATCAACTTGCCACGGTGGGTAAAGCGATTAATAGCCACACCCAAGGGACGCTGCGTCAGGGTCGGGTGGGCTTCATAGTAAGTCACATAAATTTGTCGGGCAGAACGCACCAATGCAGGATCTAACAGGGATGTAAAGTCAGAATCGTTGGTTGGATTATTCTGAGCTGCCGAGCGGTTCATTTGGGTTTGGGTTGCGTATGCCACTAAATTATCTACCCCTAATGCATTGCTTTAAATTAGTACGTTTGTACAAAAACTGCGAGGGTAGACTTGACCTAGTTACCCTGCAATTCTCGCATGGTTTTGACAAGGGAGTCTCCCATTGCCTGACATCCAAGGAGCGTCATATTGTCAGCCATAATATCCGCAGTTCTCAAATTCTGATCAAGAACTTGCAAAACTGCCTGTTCAATGCGATCTGCAGCCGCTGGTTGGGCTAAGCCATAGCGCAACATCATAGCTGCACTGAGTACCTGGGCCAGAGGATTTGCCTGATCTTGACCAGCAATATCGGGAGCTGAGCCATGCACAGGTTCGTACAGGCCTGGAGCCGTAGCCCCTAAACTGGCTGAGGGCAGCATCCCAATGCTACCTGTTAACATGGCCGCCGCATCGGAGAGAATGTCGCCAAACAAATTGCTAGTGACAATAGTGTCAAACTGCTTGGGATAACGTACAAGTTGCATGGCAGCGTTATCTACATAGAGGTGAGTCAACTCTACATCGGGATAGTCCTTCGCTAAGATGCTCATGCGATCGCGCCAGAGCTGGGAAACCTCCAAAACATTGGCCTTATCAACAGAACATAATCGCTTATTGCGTTTACGGGCTGTTTCAAAGGCGACTCGCCCAATTCGGTCAATTTCCGACTCGGTATAGGCCATCGTATTGACACCTCGTTTTTCCCCTGTTTCCAGGGCAAAAATACCTCTGGGTTGCCCAAAGTAAATTCCCCCTGTCAGCTCACGCACCACCATGATATCTACGCCATCGACCACCTCGGGCTTCAGGCTAGAAGCATGGAGGAGTTGGGGCAGAATCTTGGCAGGGCGCAGATTGGCAAATAGTCCTAACCCCGATCTCAAGGCCAGCAATCCGGTCTCTGGACGGAGATGCCGGGGCAGGGTGTCATACTGGGGGCCGCCGATTGCCGCTAACAGCACGGCATCACTTTGCTGACAGACTTCTAAAGTAGCAGGGGGCAACGGTTCCCCAGTGGCATCAATGGCGGCTCCGCCGATGAGATCTTCCTTGAAAGTGAAATCAAGATCAAATTGCTCCCCAACGACGGCTAGCACGGCCCTGGCGACTGCCATAATTTCAGGGCCAATGCCATCGCCAGGAAGCAGGGTAATCGTATAGTGCTGTGTCATAGATTGAGAGGTCAAAATTAATCGCTGTGGGGTGAGCTATCACCGCCCTTGGCTGAAATCAGCGCCAACGGCCCCAGCAACTGTCTTGCACTAGAAAAGAGACATCCTCACGTTCAGCGCAGAACGGCCAGGGTTGATTCATCACTCTAGTTAAACTCCAGCCCACAGAGCTATTAAACAACATAGCCAGCGGCTCAAAATCGAATAAACGGAGCTATTGAGTCAGACTTGCTGGCTTGCCCCATCTAGCCAAACAAGTTTAACTGAAGGGAAGGTCGGCAGCAAAGTTTGCCTGACTGAGTCCAGCAACAGCCACATCATACCGTGAGGATAGAGTCGCCAAAGCGAATTCTTACTTCCTACCTAAGTAGCTCTACCTAGCCAAAAACTTAGCCTGGAATCATTTGCACAATCAAAGACCGCTTATCAAGGGATTGAACCTTACCGATCTGAGCTAGATCCGCAGCAATGCGGTCAAGTAAGTCTATCGCCCGCTCGCGATTTTGATGCTCTCGCCCGCGTAAGCGCACCTGAAACTTGACAGAGTCTCCCTTTTTGAGCCACTCGATTGCCCGATTCACGCGCAGACTGTAATCTGACTCCCCAATATTGGGCCGCAGCCTTACTTCTTTAACTGTCGTTTTAGAGCTGGGATGTTGGCGTTTTTTCTGTTGGTACTGATGCTTGCCGTAGTCCAAAATCTTAGCAACTGGGGTGTCTTTACTCTCAGAGACAATGACCAGATCAAGATCAGCGCTCTCGGCAAGTTTCAGGGCTTCACTGGTATCAGTCAGGCCCCGGTTGTTGTTCTCATGATCAATCAAAAGAACCTGAGCGCACTTAATTTGCCGATTAATCAACTGTTTTGTAGCGATAATGATTTCCTCAAATGTTGGAATAGCAGGATTGTATCAACAATACCAGGATGCCGAAAGATAGAATCGAAAGGTTTTATCAAAATCAGGATCAAATGAACATAGCCCGGATCGTTCAAGAGAAAGAGTGCATCCCACTTTTGTAGCCCTCACCCTAAATCCCTCTCCCAAAATTGGGAGAGGGACTTTGATCTAGCTCCCCTTCTCCCAAAAGTGGGAGAAGGGGCTGGGGGATGAGGGCTGATTTGCAAAACTCGGATGCACTCAAGAGAAACTCACTCATGGATGATGCCATTTGGCATCTTTGCTCCCTTTAAGTTTGCAGAACTTAAGTTAGCGCCCTCTAGATTGGCCCAGCTTAAATCGGCTCCTCTTAAATCAGCCCATTGTAAATCCGCATCACGCAGGTCAGCCCACCGTAAATTTGCGTGGCGCAAGTTAGCCCTTACAAGGTTAGTACCCTTTAAGTCAACACAACTAAGATTGGCTGAGCTGAGGTCAATGTTTTGAAAATTTCTTTCCCCCGCAGCAAGCAGCATTTGGAGTTCAACGATGTCCATAGTAGTAAACCTAACATAATTTCCCCGCTCCTGCCGGTTTTGTGCTAGTGTCTTCACTAAGGCTTATTTTCGGTCGTATAATTCGTTTTCTAAGCGTTTCTCCGGATCTAATTCTCTTCACTAGCGTTTGATTTTGGAGAATTTTTATGTCAATTTATGTTGGCAATTTGTCCTACGATGTCACGCAAGATGGCTTGAGTGAGGCTTTTGCCGAGTATGGTACGGTGAAGCGGGTACAGTTGCCGATTGATCGAGAAACGGGTCGGCTACGAGGATTTGCCTTTGTCGAAATGGAGACTGACGCCGAAGAAACAGCCGCGATTGAAGCCCTAGATGGTGCAGAGTGGATGGGGCGCGACCTTAGAGTTAATAAAGCAAGACCTCGCGAAGAAAGAGGTTCTACAGATGGTGGCTGGGAATCCAGAAAGAATTCACCCCGGCGTTACTAAACCCAGTGCCTGAGATTCAGGTTTGATTGCAGCCCTCAAGTCTGAATCAGAAATGGGTAAGGTTGGCTCGAAAGGTATTCCAGGGTGACGACTTTTTGGGATTACTTTGCATCTGGCGATCGCACCTTCTCAATTCAATCAAGCAAGAACTTAATTCTCTAGGGATTTGCTTTTAAGCATCAGCTCTGTAGCGGCTTCAGAGAAAGCGAATTGATTGTAAATAGCTTTTCTCGTCGGCTTTAAGTTTATTCCATTAGTAAGGGGATGAAATGACCCAAGTTATTCCTGGTGAAAATGAAGGGATTGAATCAACGTTACGCCGATTTAAGCGAGAGGTTTCTAAAGCGGGAATTTTTCCGGATATGAAGAAGCATCGTCATTTTGAGACGCCCATTGAAAAACGAAAGCGTAAAGCGCTTGCTAAGCATAAGCAGCGCAAGCGCAATTTTCGCTATTGAGTCAGTCATCTTCCTTTAAGTGCAACCAGACCTACTACTTTTGAGGGGAATTTCAGCATGGACACCAATGAATTTTATAGTCGCTACTCTGCAGGGCAGCGAGATTTTAGAAACTTAAACCTGATGGCGGCAAATCTAAGAAACCTCAATCTGAGGGGTATTAATCTAAGTGGTGCCAATTTAACCAAAGCCAATCTGACAAGAACAAATTTGAGTTGTGCTAATTTAACTGGAGCCATCTTAGTTGGAGCTAATCTAACTGAAACGAATTTGACTCAAGCTAATCTGATCGATGCCAACTTAAGCGATACAAATTTGGTTGATGCGAATCTTAATCAAGCTTACCTGCATCGAAAGCTGACCGTCAGTGGTGTCAGTTCAAGCACAGTCTAATTATCCTCAATATTATTTGGAAAACTGCTTGCTTTGTCGGCTGACTGGCTCTTTATCTATCGGTTAGAGGGTTGCGTCCACAGCATAGATGATTGCTCCGCAATGCCTGATAGACTGACAAAGCGACTGAAACCCCTGATACTTTATGCTCACGGCTGGCGACTAAAGTCGCGCCTACAGCAGTGAAGCCTGCCACCGCGAACTCGGTATGTCAGGGGTTTCGTCACTCGCGAAGGCGGGTTTTGGTTGCCTATCTGTGGTTTTAACCACCTAGGAGAAAAGATGGGTCAGTCAACTAGCCGAAATGCTTTGACCTTGCGATTACAAGGGGCGATCGCAAGCAAAGCCCTGGAGAGAGGTAACCCTCAACGAGAATTTGCCTGGTGAAAGCCGTTGAGCGACGATTTTCATCAGTCATCCTCCTAGGCTCAATTCAAACCACAAAGTGCAACAGCCTTAATGCATCGATGTTTCAGTCTTTCTGCCTAGCAGCCCAACTTCCACTGGGATATCTAAGTCAGTGGTAACCCCCCGGCTTACATGACGGGTCGGGGGCTGTTAACAGCGCTTAACGCACCGCACCTTTCTCTAGGATGACAGCCATCGCTTGACACATCCTACGATCAGGGACGTTATTTAGTCGCGAATCCCTGAGTATGCGAATCCCTTAGTAACTGATTTGCAGGGTCACCGTGGCTTCAACCGCTTGCTCACCCCCCATCACTGGAGAAGGGGCTTCTGCGGCTATTGCATCGCCTCTCAGATAGGTTTGTTTAACAAATTGAGGCGGCGGGGCAGAGGCTCGATTCACCTGAATGCTGACAATCTCGCGTTTAGTGATGCCAAGGGCTTCAAAAACTGCATCTGCTTGAGATTGGGCATCTTCCGTTGCTTTTTTGAGGGCAATTTTTTGAGCCGCCGAAATCGCTGCATCGGTGGCGCTAAAGCCAACACCATCAATTCGACTAGCGCCCGCTTTAACGGCATCATCCATGATTTGACCAGCCTCAGAGATGGAGGTACGAAAGCTAACCAAGTTGCTACCGGTATAGCCTGTTAGAGTTTGCCTGCCACCGTCATAGCGATAGGTGGGGCTGAGGTTAATACCAGTAGTTTCTAGTTTTTTGACCCCACGAGCCTTGAGCAGAGACACTACCGAGTTAGAGCGGCGCGCAACTTCAGCTTGCACTTCCTTTGCAGTGGCACCTTGGGCTTCCACCCCCAGACGAATCATCGCTTCGGTGGTTTGGATGGCTTCTTTCCCTTGTCCGGTAACGGTTAGTGTCCGCAGTAACCGTTCCTGACTCATCCCAGGTTGTCCCAGGCTCAGCATCGATAACCCAGCAAACAGAGCGATCGCGGCGGGCATCCAGGTTTGTTTCATCCGCATTGTCAATCTCCTCACACAGTAACGGTAAAGACTTTACTAACCTGTCATGGATGATAGGACTCATGGGGTTGGTTACAGTTTCAGAAAGCAACAAATTGTTAAAGCGAGTTCGGTTCTCCTCCGTTTCTCTGGTGGTATCAACCCCTACCGAATCAATCGAACAGATTCGCTAGGGTCGTTTAAGCTACAATATGTGACTCAAAACACACTCCTGCATTCATGCGCCTTGAACAGTTACAGGCATTTTTAGCCGTGGCAGAGACGGGCAGTTTTCAACAAGCTGCTCACCAGTGCGGCGTGACTCAGTCAGCGATTAGCCGCCAGATTCAGGGTTTAGAGTCAGATTTGGGGATGCCTCTGTTTCATCGCTCGGCTCAGGCAAAGTTAACCATTGGTGGGGATTGTTTATTACCCCACGCCAGGCGCATCTGTCAGGAATGGCAAGCCGCTGCTCAAGAAGTGGCGGATTTGCTGGCAGGGAAGCAGCCGGAACTATGCGTTGCTGCCATTCACTCGATTTGTGCCTATTACTTACCCCCTGTCTTGCAGCAGTTTTGTCAGGATTTTCCTAATGTGCAGTTGCGGGTGACGGCATTGGGTAGCGATCGCGCTCTCAAGGTGCTCAAAGATGGGTTGGTAGATGTAGCAATCGTGATGCATAACCGCTTTCTGTCGAGTAATCCAGAAATGGTAGTGCAGGTGCTCTTTGATGAGCCGATTCGGGTCTTAATAGCGGCTGACCACCCCCTGGCAGATTTTGATGCAGTACCCTGGGCCGAACTGGTGCGTTATCCCCAGGTGGTTTTTAAGGATGGATACGGAATGCAGCGGGTGGTGCAGGAACAGTTTGAGCGTCGGGGTGCCCCCTTGAAGGCAGCCTTAGAGCTAAATACGCCGGATGCCTTTCGGGGGGTTGTGCGCCAGGGGTATTTGGTGGCTTTGTTGCCAGAAATGGCGTTAGTGGATGCCCGGCAAGATCCAGCACTGGCGATTCGCCCGCTAGCTCCTGACAGGGTTAATGAGGCTCCGCTGAATCAAGGAGGGTTGACGCGCCAAGTAGTGTTAGTGACAACCCGCGATCGCCTTCAAGTGCCGCCGATTCAGCGGTTTTTTGATTTAGTCAGTGAGCAATTGCCCCGCCAAGTCGATACCTTAAAGGTTTCACTAACCAGCGGGAAATAAGTAATCCAGAGGATGCTTGGATGAGTCACACCTTTCGAGAATTGCTTCGTAAAGTTGGCAGCGGCACCCACACGAGTGAAAGCTTAACCCGATCAGAAGCAGCTTTAGCGATGCGATTAATGTTGCAGCAAGAAGCGACCCCAGCCCAAATCGGGGCCTTTATGATTGCCCATCGTATCCGTCGTCCTACAGGAGAAGAATTGGCGGGGATGCTGGATACCTATGATGAGTTAGGGCCGAAGTTATTACCGATCGCAACCAATTCTCCAGTGGTAGTGTTTGGCAATCCCTATGATGGGCGATCGCGGACGGCCCCCCTGAGTCCAATCACAGCCTTAATTTTAGCGGCGGCTAATTGCCTGGTTATCCTGCATGGGGGCGATCGCATGCCGACTAAAGAGGGGGAACCTCTGATTACCGTCTGGCAGGGGTTAGGGGTTGATTGGAGTCAACTCTCCCTTGAGCAGGTACAACGAGTGTTGAGTCAAACAAACATCGGGTTTATCTACTTGCCAACCCATTTTCCTCTGGCTCAGGGCCTGGTACCCTACAGAGAGCAATTGGGGAAACGTCCACCTCTGGCAACAATGGAGTTGATCTGGTCTCCCTATGCGGGTTCCGCTCATCTGGTGAGTGGTTTTGTCCATCCGCCCACAGAGGAACTATTTCGAACCGCGCTAAAACTCAGGGGAGTCACCGAATTTACAACCATCAAGGGCTTAGAAGGCAGTTGCGATCTGCCACGGGAGCGCACCTGCATTATTGGCTTAGGCTCAGAGCGGCTACATCTGCATCCGCGAGATTATGGCTTTGAAGGAAGAAATAGTCCCTTTAATACTCTCAGCGACCTGCTTCCTGCTCTACAGAAGACCCTGACGGGTGAACCATCAGAACTGACCCAATCGGCGGTCTGGAGCAGCGGCTTTTACCTCTGGCGCTTTGGGGTTAGCCCAACAGTTGCAGAAGGCATTGCTCAGGCAATCAGGCTACTGCGGAGTGGAACCGTACTACGCACACTAGCAACCTTAAAACAGGCGGTTGCTCCCGCCCCTGTGAGTCCCTAACTCGCTGGATCACAACGAATTTCAATCATAAACCCATCCGGGTCGTAGAAATAAATGCCCCGCCCGGTGGGACGAGTCACAGGCCCTGCGGCAATGACAACCTGCTGCTGCAAAACTGCAACCGCCAAATCAAACTGATCTGGGGAAATATCAAAAGCCAGGTGATTGGCACGAGTAAATTGGGTTTTTGGATCCGATGCTGGGGGAGAAAGCTCTGGCTCCCAAAACAAATCAATCACAGTGCCATCGGGGGTCACAAAGTTAGCAACCTTACCGGCTGCAACCAGATCCTTGAGCGTTGCAGGCACCTCCACCCCAGTTAACTCATGGAGGCCCAGCACCTTACCATAAAAATAGCGAGATGCTTGCATATCCCTGACATTCAGAGCAAAGTGATGCACCCTACGAAGCATTCCTGGCGCGAGCACTGGCAACGCCTGCAATTCCATGACTTTCTCCATCATTGTAAGTAGCTTAAGTAGCTAAAGTCTGACTTAGCAGTAAGAAGGGGAGTTTGAGGGTTGTTCCCCTAAGAGTATGTTTTAAAAGCCTATCCCCCTGTCGCCTTGGCGACTAAAGTCGCGGCTATACGGATAAAACCTGTCGATGCAGGTTATGGAAATCCCTCATTTGCTTAAGTCCGCGTCGGCGGACTTTGTTTGCGTAGTTGTGGTTTTAACCGCCGAACCCTTTTCAAACACCCTCTAAGCAGAGGGTGTAAACTCCTGTACCGCCCTTAGCAGCTTTTATTGAGCTTTTATTTTTATTGAGCTTTTATTTGGTTGCACTATTTAACTGCACTCACCTGCCCATCAGGGCTGTTAAGTCAGGGGCAACTGCTGCTATTGTGGCGTAGTTTAGCGGAGAAACCAATCCTCTCGCTACCACCATAGGGCAAACCGACCCCTGCTTAGCATTAGGATGGCTCTGTTTGAGATTCACTCAGGCGAGTTCTGGCTTCACTTTCAAACCAGTGAACCACTTGCTGGATGGTCAGTGCCTCAATGGGCACATTGGCTACTTGCGCGGCCTGTTGTAAAGGCCTGAGCGAAGAAAGAACCAACCGTGCAAAAAAGCGGCGAAATTCTCGATCAATGACACTTTGAAGACTTTCGTCTTGATAAACCCAGTCTTCAATTTGAGCGGGTTTCAGATGGGCAATGGTTGTTTCGTGCTGGGCTGCAATCTGCTTTAGCGATCGCAAAGCATAGACTGCCACCCGTGTCGCAAATTTGTCCTGGGAGGTCATCAGCGCGCCATCAACTTGGGCACATTCTTCAGGAGTCAAAAATTCAGTATTGGGTTGCATTGCTATACATTGCCACACATAGGAACTGCCATCCATCTAACTCAGGCATTCGTTAGTCTAGCCAGAAATTGCAGGAGATGGCCAGGTGACTAAACAGTCGCCAGGCATTTCCTTAAAAGGGTTACCCCGACCATAGGCAACAGTTGTTGGCATCAATCAAACCCAGGACATGGGTACAGTCCAGGCCAGGCATCCGCATTCAATCTACGATCTTAACCACGGCAATAATCCTGTACAATTTGCCGGTTAGGCCATTGGTAATGGCGAAGAATGCGTCAGGAGAACGACCCTGAAATTTGTCGAATTTTTCTTTTCTAGAGTTAAGCCTTTGTCTGCAAGCAAGCTGAAGGTTTCTATTCAGAAATGGCTTGGACTCAGACATAGCACTACACAAGCAGGTTGAGATGTTTGGGTAAAAAAGATGTAACTTCTGCACCCCGTCCTAACCTGAATTCGTGCTGCTATAGAATCATTGAACACAGATAGGATGAATGGTGGGATTATGAGTTTTGTCGTGTTGCGAAAAAAACAAATAATTCTAGCCTGGGCCTACCGACCTTGGGGAATGGTCTTACGGCTCGCGACAAAAAGCTCAGCCGTCGTGGCGATCGCGCTTACCTCTATTGCAGCAATCGCGCCTGATGCCCACGCCCAGCTCGCTGCCCCCAGCCTACAAGCGCAAGCGTATTGTCGGGGTGTCACACGTGAAGGTTTTATTGAAGGTAAAGTCATTTGTGTTTTTCCCAGTGGCAATCGCTATGAGGGAGAAATGCACAACGGCAAGCGCCAGGGACGGGGTATGGTGGTTTATGCCGATGGTACTCGCTGCGAAGGGGAATTTCGAGATGATGTCATGAATGGTCGAGGAGCCTGTATTTTCGCCAGCGGCAATCGCTTTCAAGGCACCTTCAAAGACGGGCGGAGAGCAGGCCAAGGGACGTTTATCTATGCCGATGGCACCCGCTGCGATACGGAATTTCGGGATGATGCGATGAATGGCTATGGAGTGTGTCAGTTTCCCAATGGCGATCGCTACGAGGGCGGCTTTAACAACAACCAGAAGCAGGGAAACGGCGCGTTTATTTATGCTGATGGCAGTCGCTGTGAAGGCGAGTTTCGCAATGACTTGCTCAATGGGGCCGGGGCCTGCCGGTTTGCCAGTGGCAATATTTACCGGGGCGAGTTTCGCGATGGCCGCCAGCATGGTCGAGGAGTGTTTACCTTTGCCGATGGGCGACAGGTAGAGGGAGTCTGGCGCAATGGCCGCTACGTGGAACCGAAGTAGGGTTCCTGGCGACTCCGCTTAGAGAAACGCAACTCCGCTCAGGGAAACTTAGGAGAAGGTTTTGGCGGTCATTCAGATGCGCGTCACCGAGGTGTGGGCGAAACCGCTCCTCCACTGCGCCTCTTCGTTAAGTCGGAGGGTCTCAAAATGGTGGCGGGAAAACCGTACTAATCGATTCTCCTGAACACACCGCTTCTGCAAGATACAATAAGATGCAGCAAAATGTAACAAGCGATCGCAGCAGACGGGAGAGTACATACGCATGGGAAGAGTTGTCGGCATTGACTTGGGGACAACCAACTCCGTTGTTTCAGTAATGGAAGGCGGCAAGCCTGTTGTCATTGCAAATGCCGAGGGAACTCGTACAACCCCCTCTGTGGTTGGTTTTACTAAGGATGGTGAGCGGCTAGTGGGGCAGTTGGCCCGTCGTCAGGCCGTGCTCGATCCTCAAAATACCTTTTACAACATCAAGCGCTATATCGGGCGTAAGTACAATGAGCTGTCAGCAGAGTCGAAGCGGGTTCCCTATACGATTCGCAGAGATGACCTTGGTAATATCAAGCTCAAGTGCCCGCGCCTGCAGCGAGATTTTGCCCCCGAAGAGATTTCGGCCATGGTGCTGCGGAAACTAGCGGATGAGGCTAGCAAATACCTGGGTGAACCGGTCACTGGTGCCGTAATTACCGTACCGGCCTATTTCAACGACTCTCAACGCCAGGCTACCCGCGATGCTGGGCGCATTGCTGGGCTGGAGGTCAAGCGCATTCTCAACGAACCGACAGCGGCTTCTCTTGCCTACGGCCTTGATCGGCGCAACAACCAGACCATTCTTGTTTTTGACTTGGGGGGCGGTACGTTTGACGTATCAGTGCTGGATGTTGGTGATGGTGTGTTTGAGGTTAAATCCACTGCTGGCGACACCCAGTTGGGTGGAGCGGATTTTGACCGCCGTATTGTTGACTGGCTGGCAGAACAATTTTTAGAGCAGGAAGGGGTGGATCTGAGGCGCGATCGCCAGGCCTTACAGCGCATTACCGAAGCGGCGGAAAAAGCCAAAATCGAGCTTTCGGGCGTTACTGTGACCGAGATCAATCTGCCTTTTATCACAGCCACCGAAGAGGGGCCAAAGCATTTAGAAACGCGCCTCACCCGTTCTAAGTTTGAAGAACTTTCGATGGATTTACTCAGTCGTCTACGCGGGCCAATCAAGCAGGCTCTGCGAGATGCCGGGATGGATTCTCGTGATATTGATGAAGTCGTGCTAGTGGGTGGGTCTACCCGAATTCCTGCTGTGCAGGAGTTGGTGCGCAGCTTCATTGACCGAGAACCTAATCAAAACGTTAACCCGGATGAAGTAGTAGCAGTCGGGGCGGCAATTCAGGCAGGCATTTTAGGTGGCGAAATCAAAGACATTTTGCTGTTGGATGTGACTCCTATCTCCCTCGGGCTGGAAACGATTGGGGGAGTGATGAAGAAACTGATCCCCCGTAACACTACGATTCCCGTGCGCCGTGCTGATATTTTCTCCACAGGTGAAGATAATCAAACAATGGTAGAAGTGCATGTGTTACAGGGAGAACGGGAAATGGCAGCAGGGAACAAATCCCTGGGTCGTTTTAAGCTGGCGGGGATTCCTCCTGCCCCCCGCGGCGTTCCCCAGGTGCAGGTTTCTTTTGATGTGGATGCTAATGGAATCCTTCAAGTTACAGCGATGGATCGCACCACAGGTCGGGAGCAAAGCATCACAATTCAGGGGGCCTCTACCCTGAGCGAAGATGAAGTGCAGCGAATGATTCGAGAAGCGGAGGAGTATGCCGATATCGATCGCCAGAAAAAAGAAAAAGTGCAAAAGCGCAATGATGCAGAGTCTCTCATCCTCAAGGCCGAGCGGCAAATGCGAGAGTCTACCCTGGATTATGGCATGGCCTTTGTGCGGCCCTATCGCAACCGAATCGAACCGGCGATCGCCAGCTTAAAGGAAGCTCTCAGCCAAAATAATGAACGGGCGATTGACCGCAGTAAAGCCGACCTAGAGGATGCCCTCTATGACCTGACCCGCGAGGTTTATCAACGGGTACAGGAAGATAAAGAGAAGGATAGCCTGCTGGGAGCGATCAAAAGCTTCTTTATGGATGACGATGATGACTACTACGACTACCGGGATGACTACTACGGTAATCGTTACGGCGCTGGCGGTTATGGCAGCAGTAGCTACGGCGGTAGCAGTAATCGTTATGGCAGCACTGGCTACGGTAGCTCTTACGGTGGCAGTGGTTATGGCACCACGGGCTATGATCGCAGTCGCTACAGCGACGCGCCCCAGGCAAATCCCTACGACACCAATCGGCCTGAGCGGGGTACCTACCGTTCAGACAGTCGCAGCCGCTATGGCGGGGATAACGATAGTCGAGATGTGGCCCGCGATCGCTCCCAGGATGATTGGGGGACAGCCAACCGCCGTCAGAATCAGTGGAATCAAGCCGAAGATGATTGGGACACAGCGGCCAACCAACGTCAGGATGATTGGGAAGAATCTCCGAATCGTCTGAGCAGTCGAGAACGCAATAGCAATCGTTCATCCGATGATTGGAGTACACCCAATCGAAGTACTCGCCCTAACAAGGAAGTCTCAGGTCGTAGCCAAGATGACTGGGAGACGCGCCGGCAACCGGGCGATGAATGGGACACGGCTAGCCAACGTCAACGCAACCCAAGGGATACCCCTGGATATACCTATGACTCGATTGAGTCGCCTCGCCGGAATGACTGGTCTACACCCCCTCGATTAAGTAACCGTGATCGAGCTTCAGAGTCGCGCGAATCTTCCAATTGGGGACGGGGTAAATCTGACGACCTTGGCCCTCGCCGCTCTCGTGATACTCGCCGTAAACCTGATAAGCCGGATCTTTACCGTGATAACTGGGATGATGACGATGACTGGCTCTAGGCATTTCCGATTCCTTCGGCTACTATCCCGCTAGATAGCATTGATCCCTTAAGACGCAGACCTTCGCCTTTTCCCGACTCTATGCAAAACTTTCGCAATTTCTACGAGATTTTAGGTATCAGTCGCGAAGCAACTGCCGATCAAGTGAAGCAGGCCTTTCGGCAGTTAGCACGGCAATATCACCCCGATCTCAATCCGGGGGATAAACGGGCTGAAGAAAAATTTAAGGTGATTAATGAAGCCTATGAGGTTTTGTCAGATCCGGCTAAACGCTCCCAGTACGACCAGTTTGGTCGATTTTGGCAACAGCGCGGCTTTCAAGCGACGGGCAAAACTGGTGGTCGTAGCTGGAGCAACGGGCGTGGCAGCGATCGCTCTGTCGGCGATACGGATTTCTCTAATTTCAGTGACTTCAATAGTTTTGTCGATCAGTTACTTAACCGCCGTGCCCCTGTCAGCACGGCCACAACTTCCCCTCGCCCCGACTATCGTCCTGGCACCAATCGCACCACTTATACGGTGCCCCGTGCTGTTTCCAAGAATGTCGAAGCACGTCTCAGTGTCCCCTTAGAAAAAGCCTACACCGGTGGGCGTGAGCGCATTCGCCTAGAAGACGGTCGCTCCCTAGAGGTGAGTATGCCTCCAGCGATGGTGAGCGGGCAAAAGATTCGGTTAAAGGGCCAGGGGGTCAACGGTGGCGATCTGTTTTTAAAAATTGAGGTCATTCCCCACCCTTTCTATCAACTGGAAGGAACCGACATTGTCTGCCAGGTGCCCATTACTCCTAGTGAGGCGGTATTAGGTGGGGCAATTGAGGTGCCAACGTTAGATGGCCTGGTCAAAATGAACATTCCAGCGGGGGTCAGATTTGGCCAACGACTACGGCTGGCCCGCAAGGGGTACCCTACCCCTGGGGGCGATCGAGGCGACCAAATTGTCGAAATTCAGATTGCGATTCCCCGGGACCTGACCCCCGACGAAAAAGAACTCTACGACCAACTGCGGCAGATCGAAGACTTTAAGCCACGGGCCAACTTACCAGTTTAATGTTGCCGTCTATTGGCTCATTTCTGCCCTCTGTTGCTCCATAGCCGTACAAACTACCCTATAGCTGTACAAACTATCTAGGGTGAAGTATAGAAATGCAACCCTTGGCTGAAGACAAAGCTCCTGCATTCCTCTTTGAACATCCTAACAATCTGCGTAATGCTATCGTTCCAGACGGTCAGCCAGTCCAGTTAGGGTGGTAGGAAGTCAGCAAGAAGCGCTTCCATAGTCAGAATTTGCATCCACAAGAGTTATCCAATTCATCCAATGATCGATTGAGTCAGAAAACTTAGGACAAAACCAAGTGCTCAACCCCCAATGCTGGGTAGGCTTTCTGACTTGCTGTCGCCACTAGAAACATGGCAACGGCTGTATCCCATCACTGGCTTTGCAACTGGGCATTGAGCACCTTATTGATGCGATCGCGCGTTTCTTCGAGATGGGCGACTGTGTAAAGATCCATCTCGCTGCGGCGACGGCGCAAGGCGGTATCAATGGCCCCCCGGAGTTGTCGCAACTCATACCAGGCCACACTGCGTGCATCTTCGGGCACTGCCACCTGACGTAAAATCATGCGGCTTAAGAGATCCAGGTGTTCACGTTGCAAACCCCGTCGAATGCTGGATAACTTTAGTTTGCTAACCGTTTGCAGTAGCTCACTCCAGATATTGTTTTCAACCGTATTAAGCAGCTCAGGAATGGTGAGTGCCTCTCCGGGCTTTGTTTTTAGCTCAGCGTTGCGTAGCCGGGACAGCCGAGTTGGTGAGAGCAGATCCCGCAAAATCAGAGATTGAAACCGGAAGATGCGATCGTAAATGGGGTATTCCAGGGGCAGAATTTCAGGGGATTCTCCCCAGGTAGACCAGCGGGCCGGGGCCAGTTTGTTTAGTAATTGGGGAGAAAACTGAAACTTACTTTCATCAAATACATAGGTTTGGATCAGTTTCAGAGCTTGACGCTGCTGTTCCAGCGCAATTGGCTCAAAGGGCAAGCGATCGCTAGCATCCCCCCCACGATAGCGATTAAAGGATTGCCCGCCAATATAATTCACCAAAAATCGAGCATATTGAAAGTAATAGCTAAAGATGTCATCAAAAATCACACGGACATCGTTGTAGCTTTGCCCACTCAAAGGATAACGGCGGTCAACCCGTTCCCACATCCGCAGAGCATTGTCGAGTTGCCAAGGGGCATAGGTCAACAAATCACTGCTCAGGTCAAATACATTGGTTTGTGGGTCTAGCCGCGCAAACACATCCTCATCAGTCGCATAGGCTAGATCAGGCTCTGGCGCACGACGGGCAATCGCCTCAAGAAACCGCCGCTCTGACTGGGGGGTGCGATTATCGGGACTGGGGGCATACCCATAGGCGATCGCCCATTCATCGTAGGGGCCAAGGGTTTGGGTAAAGTAGTCTCCTTGTTTGACTCCTTGCGGTGCCAGGTTGATTGAGCTGTAATCCATCACAGAACCAACCAGCCCTTTACTGCGCGTAATCTCCGTTTTGTGTAAATCTGTCGGTGCCAACATCGAACTGGCCCGAAAGTTATGGCGTAACCCCAGGGTATGGCCCACCTCATGGGCCACCAGCATCCGCAAATATTGCCGCACATACTCCTGCATTTCGGCATCGCCGGGTAGCACATTTTGCAGGGTGGAGAGGGCAACAGCCCCAACCGATAGCTGATGTTTAGCCTCTAACCCGTAGCAAAGATCGTAGTTAGCCAGCAGGCGCAAGGCCCAGCGAGGAGCTGATCGCGATCGCCCCGTTTCTTCCAGCAGTTGTGAGTCAATGCCATAACCACAGAGATTACTCACCCCCGCCAACTGAGCCAAGTCAGGCATCAACCGTCGTTCATTTTGAGCCACAATCGACTCAAACTGCTGCTTCAGGTAACGCGCAAAACTAGCATCAATCAAAATATCAGCATCTAAAATTTGCCCTGTGAGTGGGTTTACCCGTGAAGGCCCGATACCGACAAAACCTGCATCATAGCTGGTTAACCAGCGAATCGTATTGTAACGAATGTCGGCAGGATCCCATCTGGCGTTATCGGGCATTTGTTTAGCCACGATCGCATCCTTAAAGCCAATCTTTTCAAAGGCTTTGTTCCACATTTCAATGCCCTCGCGCACCCCATCCCGATATTCCAGAGGCACAGTATTCTCAATCCAAAAAACAATCGGCTCCTTAGGAGCAGACAGCGCTGCATCAGGATCTTGTTTTTCCAGATGCCAGCGATTGATATAGCGCACAAAGGGAGTGCGGGGCGAACTATCGGAGAAATTTTGATAAGCGGTCAAGAAATAGCCAACTCGCTCATCCGCCAGCCGGGGCCGATAGCCATTATTGCCCGGCAAGGCCGATAAGCTGTAGTGAATACGTAAATTAAAAGAGCGGCTGTCAGGTAGGGTCGTCACAAAGGCGGGGAGCCGTTCAGACGAACTCCCACCACCGCCGGTAAAGCCATAAACCGTCTCTAACTCAGTATTCCCATCAAAATTTTTGACCGTATTAAAATAGGATTTATTGGTGTCAATGGCATAGGCGGCCCCCAATAAAAAGGGGAGCACTGGTGTGATTCCTGGCAGATCGGTAAGAAATAGCGGCCCTAAATCGATCAAATAACTTTTGCGTTGGAGATGGGTACTCAGAATCGGCAGCGATTGCAATACCGAGCTACTGAAGGATCGCTGCACCGATCGCTGGAGCGGATCTCCCGGATCAGTACGAAAGTAAACGTTCGGCAATGAAAACTGTAACCGATTCCCCACCTTGCGGAAGGTAAACAGCATATCGGCAATCGGTAAGCCGCTGTAGATCCCAGCCTCACCGACTCCCGATTCTAGTGTGGCGATCGCCAAAAAGGGGGTGTTGAGCTGATTGGGCTGAATTTCTGCGAGCAAACGCCCTTTTTTAGGATCGCGGTACAACGTAAATAAACCCGGTAGACGCTCCATACCTTTAATCGCCTCATCAAAGGAAGTTGGCTGCGGGGAAGGGGTAGAGGTTGCCCTTGGTTGGGTAGTGTTTTGACCGGGTTGCATGGCCGTGGCAGCAGCTTTGCTAGCCGCAACGGCAGAATTGAAACTCTGCGCTGGTTGCCATTGGGGATGAGCCGGGAGATGGGCATAAGTCAGCGTCACTAGCAAGCCAAAAAGAAAAGCGATCGCCCAAAAGATTCGGTTCATCTTCCATCCTCTAACCAGAAAAGCCGCCGGGTTTCTCCAGCCCATTCAATCTAACTGATTAAAGGTACCTAGGATCTGACCTCAAGCCCCAAAGACTTCATCAAATTTCCGCAATTCCACTTAACACTTTTTTCATCTTTGTCGCTGAATCCGTATTAGTACAGAAAATTGGATTTCCCTCATCGATTTCAATCAGGAAATTACAGATCTGATTACAGTAATGTCTAAAAAGTAATCCGTAATAATAGTGAGTTTTCTGTTGCTGATTCGCCAGTAACGCTCAAACTCATCTTCCACAGAATCCGTATTAAGACACTTCAATTGCTCAAAATCACCCTGAGGGGTGAAACCCCCTTTCCGTAGAAAAAGTTGTCATACTAAGTTTTATTTAGGGTGATTTAGAAAGATTTTCTATTAGCCACATCATTAATCAGCTAATTGATGCATCGAGTTAAAAGAATATTTTTCTAATAGCACCCACCAAGGTAAAAACTTCCTAGAAAGGCTTTCAGTAGATTTAGATAAATCGCACATTCTTTTTAAGTCATCCTGCTGATAATTTAAGCTGTTTAACTGAAATAAATTTACATGACTTGAACGCCCCCTAGTCAAGGCCAATAGGACACCAGTTTTGCAGTATTTCTAACATTCAAGAGTATTTTTTTGTTTTAACTTTGTTGTTCGGGGTGAAGGAGCGTCAACAATGTCACGGGATGCCCTAATCGTTGGAGTAAGTGCCTATCAATACCTGCCAGGTCTAAAGGCCCCAGCCTATGATGCGGAAGCGATCGCCCAAGTGCTGCAAACCTATGGCGACTTCCGGGTAACCCGGATGCCAGATGTCATTCAAGGCGCTGTCTCACAGATTGGTCAACAGACCCCTGTTACCCTGGCAGAGCTAGAATCGGCGCTGGTGCGATTGTTTAAGCCCAAGGGCAAGCAAATCCCTCAAACAGCCTTGTTTTATTATTCCGGGCATGGCCTTCAAAAAGATGCAGGGATTCAAGAGGGGTACTTAGCTACCAGTGATGCAAACCCCCGTATCGGGTTTTATGGGCTTTCCCTATTTTGGCTGCGGCGTTTGCTGCAAGAAAGCCCAGTTAAACAGCGGATTCTGTTAATCGATTGTTGCCACAGTGGTGAGATCCTTAACTTTTTAGAAGCCGATCCGGGTGCTCGCCCTGGCACTGATCGGCTGTTTATGGCAGCCTCGCGGGAGTACGAAGCGGCCTACGAAAGTATTAATGGGCCATATAGCGTTTTTACGCAAGCTCTTTTAGAAGGGCTAAACCCAACGCGGATGCCCCAGGGAGTGGTGACTAACCATGCACTGAGTGACTGGGTGAGCACGGCCTTAAAGGGGGAAATGCAGCAACCCTTGTTTGAAAATTCGGGGAGCGAAATTATCCTGACCCGTTGTCAACCAACGGTACTGCAGGCTGCCCCTCAAGAGCGCGAAGAAATTTGTCCCTATCGGGGGCTGGAATACTTTGATGAAGTGCATGCCGATTATTTTTTTGGGCGCGAGGAAATCACCGATCAAATCCTTGATAAGCTGCGAACTCGTAATTTTCTCGCTGTTTTAGGAGCATCGGGGAGTGGCAAAACGTCACTGGTGCGAGCGGGCTTGTTACATAAGTTGCGTCGAGGGCGCGCCTTTTCGGGTAGCGATCGCTGGCGCACCCACATTATTACACCAACGGATCAGCCTCTCAAAAGTCTGGCAACAGCATTCATCAGTTCAACAGCCAATGCTGTTGAGCGGGCCGAACAATTACGTCGGGCTGAAATGCTTCTCTCTGCCAGCAACAATGGCCTGGTAGATTTGACCCGTGCGAGCCTGCAGTCGGGGCAGCACACCCGCCTTTTACTTGTCATCGACCAGTTTGAAGAGGTCTTTACCCTTTGCCAGGGGCCTCAGGCTGAGCGCGATCGCATTCGCTTTTTTAATGCGTTGTTAAAGGCGCTGACCGAAGCTCAGGAGATTCTCAGCGTGGTCATTGTGCTACGGGCTGACTTTTTTGGTAAGTGCTCGCTTTACCAGGGGTTGGCCGAACAAATTGAACGAAACCTCATCACAATTACCCCCCTCACCTATGAGCAAATTAAAGCCTCGGTGGTGAAGCCTGCCGAAAAGGTGGGTCTGATGTGTGAACCCAATTTGATTTACAACATTTTGCTGGATGTGGTCGGTGCTCCTGGAGAATTACCGCTTCTGCAATACACCCTCCTCGAACTCTGGCGCAGACGCCAACCAGATCCCCAAGGAGGGCCGACTCGACTCACTCTAGATGCCTATACCGATCTGGGGGGTGTACGGGGCACCTTACAAAAGCGAGCTGATGAGGTATTTTACAGTCTTAGCCCAGAGGAGCAGTTGGTTGCTAAGCGTGTCTTTATTGCACTGACTCAACTGGGTGAAGGGACAGAAGACACCCGGCGGCGGATTCTGAAATCGGAACTGGTCAGTCCTCGTTTTCCCGCTGAGCTGGTGGAACGAGTGTTAGAAAAACTGGTGGCGGCCAAACTGGTTGTGACGAACCGCATTTCTCTGGTAAACCCTCTCCAGGAAAGAGCTGAGCAGGGGTATGCCAATATCTCTACGGCGCTGCGGCTGGCTCAAATTAGCCGGGGTAAAACCCCTAGCCAGGCGGAAGGCAAGCTTTTCTTCCGGACTCAAATGGTGATTGACCGCGATCGCGACACAACGATTGCCAGCCTCACCCATCGGCCAACGGAACACTTAACCACGGTGCCACTTCCCCTGGCGACCCGGTCGCGGTTTCAAGAAACCGTTGATGTGGCCCACGAAGCACTCATTCGTAACTGGTCGCTGCTGCGCGTTTGGCTAGATGAAAATCGCGAGCGGCTGTGGCAGCAACGCCGAATTGAGCAGGCCGCTTGGGAGTGGGATAGTAGTGGGCAGTTGCAGGCCGCCGAATATTTGTTGCGCGGCGATCGCTTGCGAGATGCTCAGAATTTTTTAAGGGCCTATCCAGATGATTTGTCTGAAACAGCCCAAAAGTTAATTACCCTTAGCACGGAGGTGGAAGGGCGGAGTCAACGAGAAAAGCGGATCGGCCAACTTGTCATTCCTGGCACGTTAGTCGCAGCACTAATGATGACGTTTTTGCAGTACCAAACGCTGCTAAAAAGCCAATCAGAAAAAAATCTGCAAGCTCAGCTTGCGGTATCACGGCAACGCGCTGCGATCGCTCAATCAATTCTACAAGAACCGAGCGGTGACCCCACGACAGCGCTACTGATTAGTCGGTTAGCGATTGAGCAGGGTGCCCACTCCTACGAAGCCGAAGCAAGTCTGCGTGCTGCTTTGCAAAAACTCCGCCTGCAGGCCA
>Ga0272446_1002351_pt1 | contig 25957 bp, 22 predicted proteins | sample YNPCB0061_FD_194587 | JGI IMG/M metagenome (GOLD analysis project Ga0272446, IMG submission 194587) | Hot spring microbial mat communities from Yellowstone National Park, WY, United States - YNP-CB-006-1 | ecosystem: Environmental > Aquatic > Thermal springs > Hot (42-90C) > Sediment | place...
CACCGCGGGCGATCGCGTCGGGGTCGCGGTCGAGCGCGAAGACGGTCGAGCGCGCTGCGCCGAGGATGGCGCGCGTGTAGCCGCCGCCGCCGAAGGTGGCATCGAGATAGATGCGGCCATCGGCCGGAGCGAGCAGGGCCAGCACCTCGGCGAGCATCACCGGCACGTGCCCGCCGGGAGCGGTGGTGTGCGAAGCCGTCATGCCGGCCCCCCGGCGCGGCCGCGCGGCACGGTCAGCCGGCGCTCGAGGCTGCGCTTCTCCGCCTCGGCCATGCGCGCCTCCGCCGCCTCCGGCGTCCAGAGCTGGAAGGACGGGCCGGCGCCCATGAACGTCACCTGATCGGTCAGCCCGGCATGGGCGATCAGCCGCTCGGGCAGGGTGATCCGGCCCTCGGCGTCCGGCATCGCCGAGGTGGAGCGGGCGAACAGGGTGGTGGTGAGGTCGTCATGCTCGTCGGAGAACATGTCGAGCGCGTCGAGCGCTGCGGCCATCTGGCGGAACAGCGTGTCTGGGCGGGCGTCGATGCAGGGGTATTTGTGGTTCGGCGACAGGATGAGGTCGGCGGCGCCGAGGCGTTCGAGGGTCGCGCGGAACGGGGCGGGGACCGAGACGCGGCCCTTCTTGTCCAGACGGTTCGTGTAGGTGTCGTAGAACTGGGTCATCCAGGCTCCGACACGGCCTCCGCTCTCGAACCAGGGCGTCGACGCCGCCCCCCTCCCACGTGTCCGCCGGACCGCCGATCCATCGGACCTTGGCGCCGCAGCAACGGCCCGCCCTGGCGCCGCCCCGCCATGGTCTATCATGGGATAACACGGGCACACATGGGTCGCAAATGGAAACCGGCCGCTTCGGCCGAGTTTTCGGCTGTTTTGGCTGACCACGTGCCGCGGTGCCGGCGCCGCCGCCAGTGACGCTCGAGTATTCACGGTTTGTTCGAAATTTCGTTGCTGTGGTGACGCGTCCGCTCCGGCAGGCGCGCGGGTGGTCGCCGCGATCGGGGGGCTCCGCAAAGCGGGGGTCAGGCGGCCTTTAAGCCGGGTTCTGTCCAGGGCCTCGCGGCCCCTGGACGGCCATTCCTCTGGGACGCCCGTCACCGGACGCCTCGCGCGACCCACCCGGGCGGAGAGCGCGGGAACGCGCCTGCTGCCTGGTCCTCGCGGACCATCAGCCGTCCACCCCTATTCGGTCTTGCTCCCGGTGGGGTTTGCCGTGCCGCGGCCGTTGCCGGCGCGCGCGGTGCGCTCTTGCCGCACCGTTTCACCCTTGCCTGCGGCCCGTCTGGAGAGCGTCCAGACGAGGCGCCGGCGGTCTGTTCTCTGTGGCACTGTCCCTGGGGTCGCCCCCGCCGGGCGTTACCCGGCACCGTGTTCCCGTGGAGCCCGGACTTTCCTCACCCCGCGCCCTTTCGGGCCCTGCCGTCCCTCGCGGGGCGGGTGCGGGGCGCGGCCGTCCAGCCGCCTGACCCGAACCTGTCATGCGCCCGCGAGGCCGCCCGGGTCAAGCCGCGCGAAGCCGCCCTTCAGCAAGGCCGAGCACGCGGCCCATGCGCCAGCGCGTCTCGCCATCGGCCACCCCGTCCGTCCGGTGCTGCGCCCAGTGCCTCTGGAAGGCGGTGACGGCGAGCGCGAGCGTGTGGTCGAAATCGCCCTCGGAGGCGAGGCGGTAGCCGATCCGACGCAGCGTCGCCCGAAGCGCCGTCACCGCCTCGCCCTGATCGCCGATCGCGAGCGGAGCGAGCGCGCGCGCCTCCTCCGGCGCCGCGCCGGGCCACAGCCCGATGCCAGAAGCGGCGAGCGACTCCCAGGGGAAGCGCTCGCCCGGGTCCTGCTTGCGGTCGGGCGCGATGTCGCTGTGCGCGACCACGTTCCGTCCTGGGATCCCATGGCGGCCGAGGATGGCCTGGCAGAGCGCGATGACGGAGGCGACCTGCGCGGGTGGGAAGTCGCGATAGCCCCAGTCATGGCCCGGGTTGACGATCTCGATGCCGACCGAACGGTCGTTCAGCGAGGGCCTGCCCCGCCACCAGGAGAGGCCGGCATGCCAGGCGCGCCGGTCCTCGGCCACCAGCGCGAAGACCCGACCGTCCTCCTCGACGAGGTAGTGGCTCGAGACCTTCGCCGCCGGGTCGCGGAGCCGCGCGAGCGCCGCCTCGCCCGTCTCCATCCCGGTGTAGTGGAGCACCAGCGTGTCGATCGCCGTGCCGTCGGGGCGGGCGTCATGGCTCGGGCTCGGCGCCGCGATCGTCCCCCTCAGAGGCCGCGCTCCTTCTTGATCCGGTTCCACGCCGCGTTGATCTCGGAGACGCGCCGCGTGGCGCTCTCGATGAAATGCGCCGGCACGCCGCGCGCGGCGAGCGTGTCTGGGTGGTTCTCGCGCATCAGCTGCCGCCAGGCGGAGCGTATCTCCTCGTTCGATGCCGTGCGCGCGACGCCGAGCACGGCGTAGGGGTCGGGCCCCGCCGGCTCCGACCGGCCCGTCTGGCCCGTGCGCGCGTTCTCCCAGGCGCGCTCGGAGAGGCCGAAGCGGCTGCGCACGGCGGCGAGGAAACGCTCCTCCGCCGCGTTCAGCGGCCCGTCGGCGCGCGCGACCGCGAACAGCGCGGCGAGCACCTCCTCGAGCACGGTCCGGTTGTCGGAGAAGGCTTCGGCGAGCTTCTCGGCGAAGGGCTCGAACCCCTCGGCGCTCTCGCGCGCGCCGTCCCACAGCCGCGCGATGTCGCGCGCATTCTCAGGCGCGAAGCGAAACATGCGCTTGAAGGCGTCGATCTCGGCGCGCTTCACCGGGCCGTCGACCTTCGCGAGCTTGGCCGCGAGCACCACGACCGCGATCGAGAACACCGTGTCGCGGCTGCCCAGCATCGCCGCGAGCTCGGTCATCCGCAGCGGGTCTGGGGAGCCGAGCAGGTCGGCAGGCCGCATGCCGGCGATCCCCGGGCCGCCCCTCTGGTCGGCCGCATGGCCGAGCGCCGCCCCGAGCACCGCTCCCATCGGCCCGCCCATGGCGAAGCCGGCAACGCCGCCGAGAATCTTCCCCCAAACACTCATCGGAAACCGATGCAACTCCAAAGCCCGGCCGGCGCGACGCCTTGTCGCACCGTGCGGGGGAGGCTACCACGCCGGGGGCGCGCGCGGTATCCGGCCCGCCCGGCGCAGGAGACAGCGATCGCATGCACGAAGGGGCGAGGGCCGCGGGCTGGCAGTTCTGGATCGACCGCGGCGGCACCTTCACCGACATCGTCGCCCGCGCGCCCGACGGAACGCTCACCACGCTCAAGCTGCTCAGCGAGAACCCGGGCCGCTATCGTGACGCGGCGGTGGCGGGGATACGCGCCGTGCTCGGCCTCGCGGCCGACGCGCCGATCCCGAAGGGCCTGGTCGCGGCGGTGAAGATGGGCACGACGGTGGCCACCAACGCTCTGCTCGAGCGCAAGGGCGAGCGCACGCTGCTCGTCGTCAACGAGGGCTTCGCCGACGCCCTGCGAATCGGCTGGCAGACGCGGCCGAGGCTGTTTGATCTCGCGATCACGCTCCCCTCGACGCTCTACGAGCGCGTCGTCGAGATCCCCGGCCGGCTGATGGCGGACGGCTCAGAGCGCGCGCCGCTCGATCTTGGCCGAACACGCGCTCTCCTCGCCGAGGCCCGCGCCGAGGGCATCGCTGCGGTCGCCATCGTCCTGATGCACGCTTGGCGCAACCCCGCCCACGAGCAGGCGGTGGCCGCGCTCGCCCGCGAGGTTGGCTTCCCGCAGGTGAGCGCGAGCCACGCCGCAAGCCCGCTCATCAAGTGGGTGGGCCGCGGCGACACAACGGTGGCGGATGCCTATCTCTCGCCGATCCTCCGCCGCTACGTCGCCGAGGTCGAGGCGGAGCTCGGCGACACGCCGCTCTACTTCATGCAGTCGAATGGCGGGCTCGCCGAGGCGCACGCCTTCCAGGGCAAGGACGCGATCCTGTCCGGCCCTGCGGGCGGGATCGTCGGCGCTGCGCGCACCGCCGCGCTCGGCGGGTTCGACCGGATCATCGGCTTCGACATGGGCGGCACCTCGACCGACGTCGCCCTCTACGACGGCGCCTTCGAGCGCAGCTTCGAGACGGTGGTCGCGGGCGTGCGCATCCGCGCGCCGATGATGGCGATCAACACCGTCGCCGCCGGCGGCGGCTCGATCCTCAGCTTCGATGGCGCGCGCTTCCGCGTCGGCCCCGAGAGCGCCGGCGCGAACCCGGGCCCCGCCTGCTACCGCCGCGGCGGGCCGCTCACCGTGACCGACGCGAATGTCTGCGTTGGCAAGATCCAGCCGGCGCACTTCCCCGCGATCTTCGGCCCGGGCGGCGACGCGCCGCTCGATGCCGCCTGCGTGAGCGAGCAGTTCATCGCGCTTGCGGAAAGGATCGGCCGCGCGACGGGAGCGCCGCCGCCCGACCCGCGCGCCGTCGCCGAGGGGTTCCTGCGAATCGCCGTCGCCAACATGGCGAACGCGATCAAGCAGGTCTCGATTGCCAAGGGGCATGACCCGGCGCGCTTCGCGCTGCAGTGCTTCGGCGGCGCTGCCGGCCAGCATGCCTGCCTCGTCGCCGACGAACTCGGCATGGAGACGGTGTTCATTCACCCCTTCGCCGGCGTTCTCTCTGCCTACGGCATGGGGCTCGCCGACCAGAGCGCGATGCGCGAGGCGGCGGTCGAGCTTCCCCTGGGGGCGGCCGGGATGGGGGCGATCGCGGCCACGCTCGACCGGCTCGCGGCGGAGGCGTCAGCGGCGCTGCTCGCCCAGGGCGCCGCAGCGGGCAGCATCGCCGTCACCCGCACCGTCCATCTCCGCTACGAGGGCACCGACACGACGCTTCCCGTCGCCTTCGCGGGGGAGGCCGAGATGCGCGCGGCCTTCGCCGACCTGCACCGCGCCCGGTTCGGCTTCGCCACGCCCGAGCGCGCGGTGATCGTCGAGGCTGCCTCCGTCGAGGCGGTCGCCGCGGGCGAGGCGGTGCGCCAGCAGCGCCTGCCGCCGCGCGGCGCCCTGCCGCTCCGGCCCATCGACCACGTGGTGATCTTCTCGGGCGGCCGGGGCTGGGACACGCCCGTGTTCGACCGCGCGAGCCTCTCTGCGGGCGATACGCTCGACGGCCCGGCGCTGATCCGCGAGGCGACGGCGACGACGGTCGTCGAGCCGGGCTGGCGCGCCGAGGTGACGGCGGCGAACCACCTCGTGATGCGCCGCCTCGTGCCGCGCCCCGATCGCGCCGTGACCGGCACCGCTGCGGCGGGCGAGGGGGCGGACCCGGTGATGCTCGAGCTCTTCAACAACCTCTTCATGTCGATCGCGGAGCAGACCGGCACGGTGCTGCAGAACACCGCGCAGAGCGTCAACATCAAGGAGCGGCTCGACTTCTCCTGCGCCCTGTTCGACCAGGACGGCAGCCTGATCGCCAATGCCCCGCACATCCCCGTCCATCTCGGCGCGATGGGCGAGAGCGTTCGCACCGTGCTCGCCGCGCGGCGGGGCACGCTCAAGCCCGGCGATGTCGTGGCGCTGAACAACCCCTACAACGGCGGCACCCACCTGCCCGACATCACCGTCATCACCCCGGTGTTCGACGCGGCGGGGCTGGAGCTCCTCTTCTTCGTCGGCTCGCGCGGCCACCACGCCGACGTGGGCGGCATCACCCCGGGCTCGATGCCCCCGCTCTCGGCGACGATCGAGGAGGAGGGCGTGCTGATCGACAACTTTCTGCTCGTCGACGGCGGGGAGTTCCGCGAGGCCGAGTTCCGCGCCCTGCTCGGCGCCGCGCGCTACCCCGCGCGCAACCCCGACATGAACGTGGCCGACATACGCGCGCAGATCGCCGCCAATGCCAAAGGCGTGCAGGAACTGCAGCGCGTGGTCGCGCAGTACGGGCTCGAGACCGTGCGACGCTACATGCGGCACGTGCAGGACAATGCCGAGGAGAGCGTCCGCCGCGTCATACACCGTCTCTGCGACGGATCGTTCGACTACCGCATGGACGATGGCGGGCTCCTCCGCGTCGCCGTGCGCGTCGACCATGCCGCCCGCAGCGCCGTGGTGGACTTCACCGGCACCGGCCCGCAGCGAGGCGACAACTTCAACGCCCCGCCGGCGGTGACGCGCGCGGCGGTGCTCTATTGCTTCCGCTGCCTCGTCGGCACCGACATCCCGCTGAACGATGGCTGCCTCAAGCCGCTCACCATCGTGCTGCCGGAAGGTTCGTTCCTCGCGCCGAAGCCCCCGGCCGCGGTCGTCGCCGGCAATGTCGAGGTGAGCCAGGCGGTGACGAATGCGCTGTTCGGCGCGCTCGGCGCCATCGCCTGCAGCCAGGCGACGATGAACAACTTCACCTTCGGCGACGACACGTTCCAATACTACGAAACGATCTGCGGTGGCACCGGCGCAGGCCCAGGCTTCGACGGCACCTCGGCGGTGCAGACGCACATGACCAACACGCGCATGACCGACCCCGAGATCCTCGAACTGCGCTACCCGGTTCTGCTCGAAGCGTTCGCGATCCGCCGCGGCTCGGGAGGGGGCGGGCGCTGGCGGGGCGGCGACGGTGCGGTCCGCCGCATCCGCTTCCTCGCGCCGATGACCGCGGTGATCCTCGCAAGCCGCCGCGCCGTCGCGCCGTTCGGGCTCGCCGGCGGCTCGGACGGGGCGCCGGGCAGGCAATGGGTCGAGCGCGCCGATGGCCGGATCGAGACGCTCTCCGGCACCGACCGGGCCGAGCTCGGGCCCGGCGACGTCTTCGTCATCGAGACCCCGGGCGGCGGCGGCTACGGGGCTCCCGCCTGAGGGCCTGCGCCGCTTGTGGTCACGGGCCGGCTCTGGCAAGTCGGGTGCGTGGCCGCCGTCCTCCGCTCCCTAGCCTGGCCCGCCGCCTTCCTCGCGGCGCTCGGGCTGCTCGCCGCCTGGCTCGTGCCGCCGCGGCTTGACTGGTCATCCTACCGCGACGAGCTGCAGCGCATCGCCTCCGAGCAGCTCGGGCGGGAGTTCCGCATCGACGGGCCGTTCACGCTGACGCTCCTGCCCGCGCCGCGTCTGGTCGCGCGCGGCGTGGTGATCGGCGAGGAGGGCGACAGTGTCACGGGCTTTGCCGAGGAGCTCCGCCTCACCCTCGCGCTCGGCCGCCTGCTCGCGGGCGAGATCGCGGTCGAGGACCTCACCCTCGTCGCGCCGCGCATAACCATACGCGACGTGCCGCTGCCGATCTGGGCAGCAGCGCTCAGGCCGGCGCCGTTCCTCGCCGGCACGCGGGTCTCGCTCGAGCGCGGCGAGATCATGCTCGGCACGGTCAGGCTTGCCGATGTCTCGGGGCGGCTTTCCGCGCAGGGGCCGCTCGGTCCCTACACGCTCGCGGGCGGCTTCTGGCTCGGCGGCCTGCCGGTGGAGGCGCAACTCACGCTCGGCCGGGCCGGCATCGACGGTGCGGCGACGCTGGAGGCCGGGTTCTTCGGCCGCGGCACGCGCGTCGGCGTCAGCGGCGTGGTGCTGCACGGCGGGTTCGTCTTCTCGGGCCGCGTCGAGGCGGAGGGCCCCGACCTCTCGGTTCTCCTGCCCGCCCCGGCCCTGCCCTTCCGCGGCGAGGCACGGCTTGCCGTCGAAGGCGGGGCCGGCAGCGCCGACCAGCTCACGCTGCAGGTCGGCCCCTCGCGGCTTTCCGGCGCGGTGAGTTTCGCGACCCAGCCCGACCCGCGCGTCGATGTCGCGCTCGCCGGCGTCCGTTTCGCACTCGATCCGTGGGTCGTGCCAGCGCGCGGCGCCCTCACCTCTCCGCCCTTCCCGATCGGCCTCGACCTCTCGCTTGAGGCTGCCGAGATCGCGGGCGGGGTGCTGCGCGCGCTGCGCGCCTCAGCGATCGTCGCCGACGGTCAGGTCGCGGTGAACGAGGCCTCCGCCGTGCTGCCCGGAGGGGCGGCGGTGGCGGTGGCCGGAGCCGTTCTGCCGACGGAACGTGGCCCTCGCTTCGAGGGGCTGGTTGAGCTCGACGCGCCAGATCTTCCCGCGCTGCTCGGATGGCTCGGCCAGACACAGCTCGCCGAGATCCAGGGGCAGGCGGGGCAGGCGCTGCCGCGCACGCTCGTCTTGTCGGCGCGGATTGCGGCGGAGGCGGGGTTTTTGCAGCTCGAGCAGGCAGCCGGCAGGCTCGATGGCGTCGCCCTCGAAGGCGGCATCGTGTTCCGCCCCGGCGCGACCGCGGGGGCGCCGCCGCAGCTCGGTGCTGGGCTGCGGCTGACCCGTGTCACGCTCGATGCGATCCCTGCCCTGCCGATCGCCAGCGGGGCGGCCGGCGCTCCGGCGATCGAGGCAAATCTCCGGCTCGAGGTCGATGAGCTCGTGCTCGCCGGCGTCGCCGCGAGCGAGGTCTCGATCGACGCCACGCTCGCCGGCGGCCGCGTCGCGCTGCGCAGGCTCACCGCCGCCGACCTCGCCGGCGGCAGGCTGGTCGCCTCCGCCGCCGCTGAGCTCGGCGCGCGGCCGAGGCTCACGAGCTTCGAGCTCGACTTCGCCGGGGCGGACGCCTCGCGCCTTGCCGCGCTCGTGCCGGGCTCCGCCTTCCTCGCCGGCGCCGCACCCGTCTGGCAGGGCGGTTTCGCCCTGCGCGCCGCCGCCCGCACCGCCGGCGACCAGCTCGAGATGACAGCGGTCGCGGAACTGCTCGACGGCCGGATCGAGGCCGCTGGCAGCACCGACCATGGCTTCGAGCGCGTCTCGGGCCGCGTCGCGCTGAGGCACCCCGGAGCGCCGCGGCTGCTTGCGCTGCTCGGCCTCGATGGCACAGAGGCGTGGCTCGGCGAGGGCTCGCTGGCCATCGTCGCCGAGGCGGCGATCGCGGGGCGTAGGGTCGAGCTGCGCAGCGCCGAGGTGGTGGCCGGACGGCTCAGGGCCCGCGGGGCTGGCGAGGTGGCCTTCGCCGATGCCGGCGGCCGCTTCCGGCTCGCGCTCGAGAGCGAGATGTTCCCTCTGCCGCCGGTCGACTGGTCGGATGCGCGGCCGCGCGACCTCTCCGCCGCCGCGTCCTGGACGGGCACGGTGACGCTCCGGGCGGCGGAGATGCCCTTCGGCACGACGGGCGGCCTTTCCGCCGTCGAGCTGCAGGGTGGCATCGAGAGCGGAACGATCCGCATCGCGTCGCTGACGGGGAGGCTGCGCGGCGGCAGCGTCACCGGATCGGCGAGTCTGACGGCTGCGGGGGCGCTCGCGATCGATGCCGTGGTGGTCGATGCCGTGTTCGACCGGCCGCAGTTCGACCTGCCGTTCGACTTCGCGGGCGGCAGCGTCGGGCTCACGGCGAGCGTCACCGCCGAAGGCGCGAGCCCGAGCGCGTGGCTCGCCTCGCTCGGCGGCCAGGGCCGCCTCGTCGTGGCCTCCGGCGCGCTCATCGGCTTCGACCTCGCCGCTGCGGCGGAGGCGCTCTCTGCGCCGCTGCCGGAGGCCGAGGCGCTCGCGCGTGTCCGCCGCGCGCTCTCGGGCGGCGCGACGGGCGTGGAGCAGCTTGCCGTCGATCTCCGTGCCGAGCGCGGCCTGTTTACGATCGCTTCCGCAACGTTCCGCGCGCCATCCGGCCATGGCGGCGGCACGGGCGAGATCGACCTCCGTGCCGAGGCGATTGACCTGACGCTGAGCCTCACCCCCGTCGGCGGCGCCGAGGCCCTGCCGGAGCTGGGCCTGCGCGTCTCCGGGCCGATGGCAGCGCCGCGCCGCGTGGTGGAGACGGCCGCCGCCGCCCGCTTCCTCGCCGAGCGCGCGCGGACGCCACGGCGATGAGCTCAGCCGCGCCGCGCCGCGAGAGCGCGCAGCCGGAGCGCGCTTGCAAGCGGCACGGAGGGGTCGCTGCGCGCGGCGTCCACCTCGCGCACGAGTGCGGCGAGCGACCGCCCCTGGCGCGCCGCCTCCTCCTCGAGCGCGCGCCAGAATTCGGGCTCGAGCGCGACGGAGGTGCGGTGCCCGGCAAGGCTGAGCGAGCGCTTCTCGAGATGCCCGGACATGGTGCACGCCTCGATTCAGGGGCGTGAGAGGGTCGCGACGCGCCGTCGCGTCGCGTGTCTCGAAGAGCCGCGAGGACGACGCCCGACCGGGACTGGCCCTTGCAGCACCGCCCGCTTCAGAACTGATAGGTGCTGATCTCGATCAGGTTGCCGTCGGGGTCGCGGCAATAGACCGAGGTCATCGGCCCGAGCGCGCCCTCCTTCGTCACCGGCCCGACCTCCACCCTCACGCCGCAGCCATGCAGGTGGGCGACGATGTCGGCGGGCGGAACGGTGACGATGAAGCAGAGGTCCTGCGTGCCCGGTGCCGCGGCCTCGCCGCTCGCCCAGTCCTTCTGCGTCTCGCCCTCGGGGCGGAGGTTGATCTTCTGCCCGCCGAAGCGCAGCGCCGTGCGCCTGTAGAGGCCGTAGGCCTCGCGCTCCATGCCGAGCACGCGCATGTACCAGTTCGCCATCGTCTCGACGTCGCGGCAGGTGATGACGAGGTGATCGAGACGGTCGACCGCAAACCGCATTCTGCTCAGCCCTTCTTCGGGAGCCGTGCCGTCACCTCGATCTCGATACGCATCGCCTCCGTCGCGAGGCTTGCGTGGATCAGCGTCGAGGTGGGCCGGGCGCGGCCGAGATGGCGCTTGAACACCGGCCAGCAGGGCGGCCAGTCCTCGCGCCGCGGCACGATGGTGAAGGCGCGCACCACGTCGTCGAGCGTGCAGCCGGCCTCGGCCAGCGCCGCGGCGATGTTGGCGAAGCACTGCTCGGCCTGGGCGACCACGTCATCGGCGATCGTCATGGTCGCGTAATCATAGCCGGTCGTGCCCGAGACCCAGACATGGTCGCCATCGACCACGGCGCGGGAATACCCGACCTCCTCCTCGAACCGGGAGCCGGAACTGATCCATCGGCGCATCGCCGCCTCACTCGAGCCCGTCATAGAAGTCATTGCCCTTGTCGTCGATCACGATGAAGGCGGGGAAGTCCCTCACCCGGATGCGCCAGACCGCCTCCATGCCGAGTTCGGGGAACTCGAGCAGCTCGACGCCGGTGATGCAGTCCTGCGCGAGCCTGGCCGCCGCCCCGCCGACCGAGCCGAGATAGAACCCGCCATGGCGGCGGCAGCTCTCGCGCACCGCACGCGAGCGGTTGCCTTTGGCGAGCATCACGAGCGAGCCGCCGGCCGCCTGGAACGCGGCGACGTAGCTGTCCATCCGCCCCGCCGTGGTGGGCCCGAACGCGCCGGTGGCGTAGCCTGCCGGCGTCTTCGCAGGCCCGGCGTAATAGACCGGGTGGTCCTTCATATAGTCCGGGAGCGGAAGGCCGGCATCGAGCCGCTCCTTAAGCTTCGCATGCGCGATGTCGCGCGCGACCACCATCGTGCCGGTGAGCATCACGCGCGTCCTGACCGGCAGGCGGGAGAGGGCCTCGCGGATCGCGCGCATCGGCTGGTCGAGGTCGATGTGCACGCAGTCGTCGCCGAGCTCCGCCTCCGTCGTCTCGGGCAGGTACTTCGCCGGGTCGGTCTCGAGCTGTTCGAGGAAGGCGCCCTCGGGCGTGACCTTGGCAAGGATCTGCCGGTCGGCCGAGCAGGAGACGCCGATGCCGACGGGCAGCGAGGCGCCATGGCGCGGCAGGCGGATGACGCGCACGTCGTGGCAGAAATACTTGCCGCCGAACTGCGCGCCGATGCCAAGCTGGCGGCTGATCTCGAGCACCTTCAGCTCGGCCTCGAGGTCGCGGAAGGCGTGGCCGGCGACCGAGCCCGAGCTCGGCAGCGAATCAAGATACCGCGTCGAGGCGAGCTTGACGGTCTTGAGCGTCGCCTCCGCCGAGGTGCCGCCGATCACGATCGCAAGGTGATAGGGCGGGCAGGCGGAGGTGCCGAGCGTCTTGAGCTTCGCCTCGAGGAACGCATAGAGGCGCTCTTCGGAGAGAAGCGCGCGCGTCTCCTGGTAGAGGAAGGTCTTGTTCGCGCTGCCGCCGCCCTTGGCGATGAACATCAGGTGGAACTCCTCCGCATGCTCTTCGCCCGGGGCGGCCATGATGTCGAACTGAACGGGGAGGTTGTTGGCGGTGTTCACCTCCTCGAACATCGAGAGCGGCGCCATCTGGCTGTAGCGGAGGTTCGTTTCGGTGAAGGTGCGGAACACGCCGCGCGCGAGCGCCTCCTCCTCGTTGCCCTCGACCCAGACGCGCTGGCCCTTCTTGCCGAAGACGATCGCCGTGCCGGTGTCCTGGCACATCGGCAGGACGAAGCCCGCGGCGATGTTGGCGTTCTTCAGGAACTCCAGCGCGACGTAGCGATCATTCGCCGAGGCCTCGGGGTCGTCGAGGATGGCGCGGAGCTGCGCGAGGTGGCCGGGGCGAAGCAGGTGGGAGACGTCGCGGAAGCCCTCGAAGGCGAGCGCGGTCAGCACCTCGGGCGCGATCGTCAGCACACGCCGCCCCGCCGCCTCGACCGCAGCGATCCCGGCGAGCTCGAGCCTGCGCCAGGGTGTCGCGGTCTCGCCCAAGGGGAACATGGGGCTGTAGGCGAAGCCGCCGGTGGCGGCCGGGCGCGCGGCGGGCGCGTTCATGCGCGTCTCCCTCTCCGTCGGGGCGTGATCCGTGCGCGGCTTATGGCACGGGTGGGGTGCCTCGGCCAGAAGCCCGCCTGCGCCTCGGGGCGGGCTGCGCTCAGCCCTTGCCTGGCGGGCGCTTGCGGAACGCGTCGAGGCTGACGACCTGTGGCGGCGCTTCGGCGCCGGGAGCGGCCGGACCGTGCGCTGCCGGCGGCAGGGCGGGCAGCGCCGGCTGCGGCGGCGCCTTGGCTGTTCGCTCGGGCGTTCCCTGGGACGTTCCCTTGGACGTTCCCTGGGACGTTGCCTGGGGCGGATCGAAGCGCAGGCCGAAGCGGACGGAAGGGTCGGCGAACTGCGTCACGGCGGCCCAGGGGATGGCAAGGCTCGCCGGAACGCCGCCGAAATAGAGCTTCACCGAGAAGCCGGTCTCGGTCGTGCGCAGGTCGTCGAACTGGTGCTGCAGGACGATCGTCATCTCCTGCGGATACTGCGCGCGCAGCCGCTCCGGCAGCACCACCCCGGGGGCATCGGTGCGGAAGGTGAGGTAGAAGTGATGGTCGCCCGGCAGACCCTCGGCCGCCGCCCGGTCGAGCGCGAAGCGGAGCACGCCGCGCAGGCTCTCCTGGATCCAGCCCTCGTAGGGCAGAAGGCTGTCCTTCAGCCCCGGTTCATCCTGCGCCATGCTCCGCCATGCTCCCGACCTCTCGACGCACCCCTCATCACCCTAAGGCCGCTGAGATGGGGCTGTCACGCCTCGGCAACAGGGGGCTTGCGGGAAACGCACCAAAGTAGAGGGCTGCCAAAGCAGAGGGCTTCAGAGTGGGGGGCTTCTGTTGCCCGGTGCCCCCCGGACCGCGCTTACCTAATCAGATCAGGCAGCGAGCGCCATACGGCTGTTGTCGTTGGCACTTGTGGATCGGCCCGATGACGGCGGAACCATGCCGAGCGAAAGGCGCCTCTTTACCACGCGCGTCGAGCCTGTTTCGCCCCCCCGAGTGGGCCCCCGAGCCGCGCGGGGGAAGGGTGGTGGAGGCGCCGGGCACTGCCCCCGGGTCCGCAACGCTTATTCCAGACGCCGTTTATCGCCATAGCCGGATTGCTCCGACGCACGAGAGTATAGGAAACTGAAGCGTCACGCGGAAGGGCCGCGACTCGGGCATGCAGGAAACGGACGCATGGATCTGACGGAAGCCCAGGGAGCCGAGATCGCCGAGGCGCGGGCGGCGGAGGCGCTCACGCTCCGCCCCACCGTGCCGGCGCTCGAGGCGCTGCTCCACACGCCCATCCGCGTGCTCGACCATGGCTTCCTTCGCGTCGTCGACTACATGGGCGACGATGCCGCGGTGGTGCAGGCAGCCCGCGTCTCCTACGGCCGCGGCACGCGACGGGTGCAGGACGATGCCGGGCTGATCCGCTACCTGATGCGCCACCGCCACTCGACGCCCTTCGAGATGGCCGAGATCAAGTGGCACGTGAAGCTGCCGATCTTCGTCGCGCGGCAGTGGATACGCCACCGCACCGCCAGCGTGAACGAGGTCTCGGCGCGCTACTCCGTGCTCGACCGCGAGTTCTACATCCCCGCCCGCCATGCGCTTGCCGCTCAGAGCGGAACGAACCGCCAGGGGCGCGGCGCCGTGCTCGACGGTGCCGAGGCGGAGGAGGTGCTGCGACTGCTGCGCGAGGATGCCGCGCGCTGCCATGACCACTATGCCTGGATGCTGAACGAGGGCGAGGACGGGGAGAGGGTGGACCCTGACCGGCAGGGCCTCGCGCGCGAGCTCGCGCGGATGAACCTCACGCTCAACACCTACACTCAATGGTACTGGAAGACAGACCTCCACAACCTCCTGCACTTCCTCTCGCTCAGGGCCGACGCGCACGCCCAGTACGAGATCCGCGCCTATGCCGAGGCGATGCTCGATGTGGTGAAGGCCTGGGTGCCGATCACCGCCCAGGCCTTCGCCGACTACCGGCTCGGCGCGGTCACGCTCTCGGCGCAGATGATCGCGGCGCTGCGGCGCATGCTCGCGGGCGAGGCGGTGACGGCGGAGACCTCCGGGATGAGCCGGCGCGAGTGGCGCGAGTTCATGGCGACCCTCGGGCGCGAGGCCTGAGCCGGCGTGATCCTCGTCTTCGGCTCAGTCAATCTCGACCTCATCGTTCCGGTCCCCGCCCTCCCTCGCCCTGGCGAGACGGTGCTTGGCGGAGGCTTGCGCTGCGAACCCGGCGGCAAGGGCGCGAACCAGGCCGTCGCTGCGGCGCGTGACGGGGCGAGGGTTGTGTTCGCCGGTGCGGTCGGGCAGGACGCCTTCGCCGCGCCTGCGACCGCGGGCCTTGCCGGCGCCGGGGTCGATCTCCGCCGTCTCTCCGCCCTGCCGGCCGCGACCGGGGTGGCGGTGATCTGCGTCGACCCGTCCGGGCGGAACCAGATCGCGGTCGCGCCCGGCGCAAACCTCGCCGCCCGCGCCGGCCAGGTGGCCGATGCCGATCTTGGCCCCGCGACCACGCTCGTGCTGCAGATGGAGGTCGATCCTGGCGAGACCGCCCGTCTGATCGCCCGCGCGCGGGCCGCCGGGGCGCGTATCGTGCTCAGCCTCGCCCCGCCCGGGCCCCTGCCGGCGGAGGCGCTTGCTGCGGTCGATGTCCTGCTCGTCAATGACGCGGAGGCGTCGTGGCTCGCGGCATCCCTCGGCGTCGCGGCGGAGGCTGCCGCGCTGCACGCGGCGCTGAGCCGCCCCGACGTGATCGTCACGCGCGGCGCGGCGGGGGCGGAGGCGGCGACGGCGGCGGGGCCGCTGCGCCAGCCCGCCTTCGCCGTCACCCCGCGCGACACCACCGCGGCGGGAGACACTTTCGCCGGCGTTCTCGCCGCGGCGCTCGACCGGGGTGCGACGCTCGCAGGCGCGATTCGGCGCGCCGCTGCGGCCGCGGCTCTGGCCTGCACGCGGGCCGGCTCGCAGGGCAGCATCCCGGACGCGGCCGAGACCGACGCCCTGCTCGCCGCCCACGCCTTCACCGCGCCTTAGGCCGAGCCGCCGAGGATGACCCGCATGCACATCCTGGTCCCGACCGCGGTGATGGTCGCGCAGGCGACGTTTGTGGCCTCCGTCGTCGCCGCCTTCACCCTGCCGGCGATCCTGGTGGGCACCGCGCGGGCGATCGTCGCGCCGCGCTGCGCCGCGCGACGACGATCCGCAGGCGACGACGACCCTTACTCCACGACAATCTTGGGCGACGCCGCCGCGCGGCGGGCGAGCACAGCCTCGCACTTGGCCCAGACCCGGGCGGCGATGCCGCGGTAGAGCTTCGCCTCCTCGCCGTCGGGCTGGGTGGCGGTGATCGGCGCGCCCTCGTCGGAGGTGGTGCGTATGTCGAGCCGGAGCGGGATCTCGCCGAGGAACTCGGCGCCGAGCCGGTCCGCCTCGCGGCGGGCACCGCCATGGCCGAAGATCTCGCTGCGATGGCCGCAGTTCGGGCAACAGAAATAGCTCATGTTCTCGATCAGCCCGAGCACCGGCACACTGGTGCGGGCGAACATCGCCATGCCGCGGCGGGCGTCGATCAGCGCCACGTCCTGCGGGGTGGAGACGATCACGGCCCCGGTCAGCGGCACACGCTGCGCCATCGTCAGCTGCGCGTCGCCCGTGCCGGGCGGCATGTCCACCACCATGATGTCGAGCGGGCCCCAGAGCACCTGGCCCATCATCTGCTCGAGCGCGCCCATGACCATCGGCCCGCGCCAGATCATCGGCGTCTCCTCCTCGACGAGGAAGCCGATCGACATGACCTTGAGGCCCCATTTCTCCAGGGGCGCGATCATCTGCCCCGCAGCATGCGGCCGACCGCGCAGGCCAAGCATGCGCGGCACCGAGGGGCCGTAGATGTCGGCATCGAGCAGCCCGACCTTCAAGCCTGACTGGGCGAGTCCGATGGCGAGGTTGGTGGCCGTCGTCGACTTGCCCACGCCCCCCTTCCCGGAGGCGACGGCGACGATTGCGCGGCAGGTGGAGAGGAGCTGCGGCCCCTTGCCGGCCGCGGCCGCCGCCGCCTGGGCGCCCCGGGTGGGCGGTGTCGCTTCCGCCGCGCCGCCGCGATGGGCCGTGAGCACAACGGTTGCGTTCAGCACGCCCGGCAGCGCGGTGACCGCCGCCTCCGCGGCCTTGCGCAGCGGCTCGAACGCCGCGGCCCGCTCGCGCGGCACTTCGAGAGCGAGCGAGACGAGCCCATCGCGCACCTGAAGCCCCTGGACCATGCCGAGCGAGACGATGTCGGCGCCGCGGTCGGGGTCGCGCAGTGCGGAAAGGGCGGCGAGCACGGTTTCCGGCGTGACGGCGTTCATCCCTTGAAAACCCCTCCGGACTGGACGATATCCCAACGGCCGGCAGGGCATGAGCCCAGCGGCTTCTTTGGTGCAACCGGGTGGCAGCGCTGCCGTGCCGCATATGGGGCGCGGTGCACGTGCTTCCAACAGCGAAAAGGCCGGGACACAGCACATGCCCTGGACGAACAACAGCGGGGGCGGCAGCCCCTGGGGCGGCGGCGGGCGGCAGGGTGGACCCTGGGGCGGCGGCGGCCCGCAGCTTCCGCAGGCGCCGAATGTCGACGAACTCCTGCGCAAGGGGCAGGATTTCGTGCGCCGCTTCCTGCCGCGCGGCTTCGGCGGCGGCAAGGGGTTGGGGATCATCGCCCTTGTGCTGGTCGCGATCTGGCTCCTGTCGGGCTTCTACCGCGTCCAGCCCGACGAGCAGGGCGTGGTGCTCCGGTTCGGTGCGTTCGACCGAATCACGGCACCAGGCCTTAACTACGCGCTTCCGGCGCCGATCGAGACCGTGCTGACCCCGCGCGTGACGCGAATCAACCGCATCGAGGTCGGGTTCCGCAGCATCGGTGACGGTGCGACCGTCGGCCGCGGCACGCAGACGCGCGACGCGATCGAAGAGAGCATGATGCTCACCGGCGACGAGAACATCATCGATATCGACTTCGCCGTGCTCTGGCGGATCAGCAACGCCCCCGACTTCCTGTTCAACATCCGCAACCCCGAACAGACGGTGAAGTCGGCCGCCGAAAGCGTCATGCGCGAGGTGATCGGGCGGACGCCGATCCAGCGCGCGCTCACCGAGGCGCGCGCGCAAATCGAGCAGGCCGTGCGCACGGGCACTCAGGCGATCATGGACCAGTACGGCGCCGGCATCGAGGTGACCCAGGTTCAACTCCAGAAGGTGGACCCGCCGGCGGCGGTGATCGACGCGTTCCGCGACGTCCAGCGCGCCAACGCTGACCGCGAGCGCCTCCGAAACGAGGCCGAGGCCTTCCGCAACGACATCATCCCCCGCGCCCGCGGTGAGGCTGAGCGCGTGGTGCAGGAGGCGCAGGGCGAGCGCGAGGCGCGGATCGCGCGCGCCAACGGCGAGGCGCAGCGCTTTGTCTCGGTGCTCGCGGCCTACAGCCAGGCGCGCGACGTCACCCGCCTTCGTCTCTACCTCGAGACGATGGAGGAGGTGATCCGCCAGAGCCCGACCATCGTGGTGGACGACAAGGTGCAGAACGTCGTTCCATTCCTGCCGCTCAATGAGCTGAACCGTGGTCCTCGCCAGGCTGGCGTGGGCGACAAGCCGCAGCCGATCCCGCCTGCGCGCGCTGCTGGAGTGGTGCGATGAACCAGAAAGTCATCATCGGCGGTGCCGTCGGCGCCGTCGTCCTCCTCTTCCTGCTGTTCTCGACACTGTTCACGGTGCATCAGACGCAGCAGGTCCTGGTTCTGCAGTTCGGCAAGCCGGTTCGCGTGATCACCGAACCCGGGCTGAACGCGAAGCTGCCTATCGTGCAGAACACGCTGAGCTTCGACCGCCGCCTGCTCGATTACGACATGCCGGGCGAGGAGGTCATCCTCGGCGACCAGCGCCGCCTGATCGTCGATGCCTTCACCCGCTTTCGGATCACCGACCCGCTGCAGTTCTTCCAGACGGTCGGCGTTGGCGACGGGGCGATCCGCGCGCGCCTCTCCTCGATCGTGACCTCGGCGCTGCGCCGCGTGCTCGGCAACGAGCCGCTGCTCGCGGTGCTGAGCCAGGATCGCGGCCGGATCATGGCCGACATTCGCCAGCAGGTGAACAACGAGGCGCGCCGTTTCGGCATCGAGATTGAGGATGTCCGCATTCGCCGCGCCGACCTTCCGGAGGAGAACACGCAGGCGATCCTGAACCGCATGCAGTCCGAGCGCGAGCGTGTGGCCCGCGAAGCACGCGCCGAGGGAGCGGAAGTGGCGGCGCGTATCCGCGCCGGCGCAGAGCGTGAGCGCACCGTCATCCTCGCCGAGGCGCAGGCGCAGGCGGATATTCTGCGCGGCCAGGGCGAGCAGGAGAGCATCCGAATCCTCGCGGATGCCTTCCAGCGCGACACGCAGTTCTTCGCCTTCTGGCGCAGCATGCAGGCCTACCGCGAAGCCTTCGGCGAAGGCAGCGAGGGCGGCCGGCTGGTGCTGACGCCCGACAGCGAGTTCTTCCGCTTCTTCCGCGACATCCCGCAGGACGTCCGCGCCGCCGGGGTGCGCTGACCGGGCGGCCCCCCCACGGGGGATGGCACTCTCTGCCTTCCTCGGGGCCCTCGGTCTGCTGATCGCAGCCGAGGGCCTCGCTTACGCGGCCTTTCCCGGCCGGGTGCGCGAGGCCCTGGCGGAACTGATCGCCCTTGACGACGCCGGGTTGCAGCGACTCGGCTTCGCCGCTGCGGCCGGCGGCCTCTGCCTGCTTGCCGCGGCCGCCGCCTTCGCCTGAGGCCGGAGCCGTGCAGCGCCTGCCGGATCAGAAACCAGCGAGCGCGGGGAGGGGTGCTTCCGGTTCAGGCGCTTCGCCCCCATACTCCCCGCGAACGAGCGGTGCCGCCGTGCGTGATCGCGCGCCAGCACCCGCCACACAGTGAGACAGGATCGCCATGCCCAAGAAGCTCCGCGCCGCGTCAGCCCTGCTTGCGATCGGCCTGCTCGCCGGCCCTGGCCTCGCACCTGCGGCGGCAGCGCGCACCGCGCCAGAGAGCTTCGCCGACCTTGCCGAGCGGCTCCTTCCGTCGGTCGTGAACATCCAGACGACCCAGACGGTGCAGGCGCGCGGCGAACGCCAGGGTCCGGAAGGAGGGCCGCAATTCCCGCCCGGCTCGCCCTTCGAGGAGTTCTTCCGCGAATTCTTCGACCGCCAGCAGCGCCAAGGCCCTGGCCAGCCGCAGCGGCCGCGCCGGGCGCAGAGCCTCGGTTCCGGCTTCATCATCGACTACAGCAACGGCGAAGGCTACGTCGTCACCAACAACCACGTGATCGACGGTGCCGACGAGGTCTCGGTCGTGCTGACCGACAACACCAACCTGCGCGCCGAGATCGTCGGGCGCGACCCGCGCACCGACCTCGCCGTGATTCGGGTCAAGACCGAGCGGCGGCTGCAGCCGGTGCGCTTCGGCAACAGCGACACGGCGCGGATCGGCGACTGGGTGCTCGCCATCGGCAATCCCTTCGGCCTCGGCGGAACGGTGACGGCAGGCATCGTCTCGGCGCGCGGCCGTGACATCCGCATCGGCCCCTACGACGACTTCATCCAGACCGATGCGGCGATCAACCGCGGCAACTCCGGCGGCCCGCTCTTCAACATGGCCGGCGAGGTGGTTGGCATCAACACCGCGATCTTCTCGCCGACCGGCGGGTCGATCGGCATCGGCTTCGCCATCCCCTCGAACCTCGCGACCAATGTGGTGGCGCAGTTGCGCGAGTTCGGCCGCACTCGGCGCGGCTGGCTCGGCGTTCGGATCCAGCAGGTGACGGACGAGATCGCCGAGAGCGTCGGGCTCTCGGGCGGGCCGCGCGGCGCTCTTGTGGCCGGCGTCAACGAGGGCGGCCCGGCCGACCGTGCGCGGCTGCAGAACGGCGACATCGTGCTTCGCTTCGACGGCACTGAGATCCGCGAGATGCGCACCCTGCCGCGGATCGTCGCCGATACGCCGATCGGCAAGCAGGTTCCGGTGGTGGTCTGGCGGGCGGGACGCGAACTCACGCTCATGGCAACCGTCGGCGAACTGCCCGAGGAGACGCAGCAGGCGGCCGCCACGCCCGGGCCGCAGGACCGCGGCGGCCGCCCCGTCGAGGTGCCCGGCCTTGGCATGCGCGTCGCCTCGATCACGCCTGAGCTTCGCGAGCGGTTCAGCCTCTCGGCCGAGGCCAAGGGCGTGGTGATCGTCGAGGTGACGCCGAACAGCCCCGCCGCCGAGCGCGGCATCCGCGCTGGCGACGTCATCGTCGAGGTGCAGCAGGAGGCGGTGGCCACGCCGCAGGAGCTGCAGGAGCGGATCGACCGCGCGCGCCAGGCCGGGCGGCGCAATGTGCTCATGCTCATCGAGGGCCAGCAGGGCCTGCGCTGGGTCCCGCTTCCGGCGACGCCGCCCGCGGGCCGCGCCCCCGGCTGAGCAGCCCCCCGCTCGGGTGCCTCGGGCCGGGTCGCGCCCGTCAGGCGGTGACGATCTCCGCCTCCGCGTAGCCCTGGGCCCAGAGCAGGGCCGTGAGGTCGCCATGGTCGATTCGCACCCGCGCCGCGGCCGCGACCGCCGGCTTGGCGCGGAAGGCGACGCCGAGCCCGGCGGCCAAAAGCATCGGGATGTCGTTGGCGCCATCGCCCACCGACAGCGTGGCCGAGAGCGGCAGGCCCCGCGATGCGGCGAGGCGGCGGAGCGTTGCGAGCTTCGCGTCGCGGTCGAGGATCGGCTCGACGACGCGGCCGGTGAGAGCGCCATCGGCCACTTCGAGCGTGTTGCCCTCCTCCGTGTCGAAGCCGAGCGTTGCGGCCACGCGCGTGGTGAAGTAGCGGAACCCGCCAGAGACCAGGGCGGCATAGGCGCCGTGCTTGCGCATCGTCGCCACAACCGTGGCAGCGCCTGGCATCAGCGCCAGCCGCGCATGCGTCTCTGCAAGCGCGGTTTCGGAGAGGCCGGCGAGCATCGCCACCCGCTCGCGCAGGGCCTGCGCGAAATCGAGCTCGCCCGCCATCGCCCGCGCGGTGATCGCCGCGATCCGCTCCTTCAGCCCAGCGAGGGCGGCGAGTTCGTCGAGCGTCTCGCCGATCACCATCGTACTGTCCATGTCGGCAACGAGCAGACGCTTGCGCCGACCTGCCGCGGCCTGCGCGACGAGGTCGAGCGGAAGGTCCCCGAGCGCGCCGCGCGCCGCCGCCTCAGCCGCCTCGGGGGCGATGTCCTCGAACGGCAGGTCTGCCGCCTCGCCGGGCTTGAGCCAGCGCGGCGAGCCGACGACGGCGCCAAGCCCGCGAATCGCCGCGCGCGCGGCCTCGAGCACGCCACGGTCCAGCACGGCGCTGCCTGGCGGCGCGATCACGGTCAGCACGGCCTCCATGCGCTGACCATGTCCGGGCGGTCGTGACAGCGCAAGGCAGCCTGCCGGCGGCGCTGATCGTCGCCGGGCCGACGGCGTCCGGGAAGTCGGCGCTCGCGCTCGCACTCGCCGAACGGCTCGACGGGGCGGTGATCAACGCCGACAGCATGCAGGTCTACCGCGACCTGCGCATTCTCACCGCGCGGCCGACCGAGGCGGAGGAGGCGCGCGTGCCGCACCGGCTCTACGGCGTGCGCGACGCGGCCGAGCCTGCCTCGGCCGGGTGGTGGCGGCGCGCCGCACTCGCAGCGATGGACGAGGCGCGCGCAGCCGGCCGGGTTCCCATCCTCTGCGGCGGCACGGGGATGTGGCTCTCCGCCCTCGTCAACGGCATCGGGGCCATGCCGGCGGTCCCGGAGGAGGTCCGCGCGGCGGCGCGCGCGCTCGCCGCGGCGATCGGCGCGCCTGCCCTGCACGCCCGGCTCGCCGCGGCCGACCCGGAGACGGCCGCACTGCTCGAGCCGGGCGATACGCAGCGCGTCATCCGCGCCTGGGAGGTGTTCGTCGCGACGGGCCGCGGGCTCGCCGCATGGTGGCGGGACCGGCGCGAACCGCCAGCGCCCTGGCGCGTGGCGATGGTCCTGCTCACCCCGCCGCGGGCGGTGCTGCGCGCGGCGATCGATGCGCGCTTCGTGGCGATGCTCGAAGCGGGCGCGCTCGAGGAGGTGCGGGCGCTGCTCGCGCGCGGGCTCGACCCGGCCCTGCCGGCGATGAAGGCGCATGGCGTGCCGAACCTCGCCGCGCATCTCGCCGGGCGGATCACACTCGCCGAGGCGACGCGTTCTGGGCAGGCGATGGTGCGGCACTACGCCAAGCGGCAGGACACCTGGTTCCGCCACCAGAGGCTCGTTCCCCCTGGCGCTTTGCATACGATCCATGCGCGTTTCACGGGTCTGGCGCAACTTTCGGACAGGGAACGCCAGGATTTATTGTCGTTTATTGACGATCTGGGGTTGACGCACCGGATCGGCCGGGCCTAGATGGCACGCGCGGTGGCGCGCGGCGGAAGGCTGCGGCCGCCGTTCGCGCTCATGATGGGCGCGACGGGCGAGGCAGCACGGGGATCGTCGAGACATGTCGGCCAGCGACCAGGCTTCCGGCCAGTTTTCCGGCCAGCTTTCCGGTGCCGAGATCGTGCTGCGCGCGCTGAAGGACCAGGGCGTCGATGTCATCTTCGGCTATCCGGGCGGGGCCGTGCTGCCGATCTACGACGCTCTGTTCCAGCAGAACGCGATCCGCCACATCCTGGTCCGGCACGAGCAGGCGGCGGTGCATGCGGCCGAGGGCTACGCGCGCTCGACCGGCAAGGTCGGCGTCGTGCTCGTCACCTCCGGCCCGGGCGCGACCAACGCCGTGACCGGCCTCGTCGATGCGCTGATGGACAGCATCCCCGTCGTCTGCCTGACCGGCCAGGTGCCGACGCATCTGATCGGCAACGATGCCTTCCAGGAGGCGGACACGACCGGGATCACGCGGCCGGCGACCAAGCACAACTACCTCGTCAAGAACGTCGCCGATGTCGGGCGCGTGGTGCACGAGGCCTTCTACGTCGCTCGCTCCGGCCGCCCCGGCCCCGTGGTGATCGACCTGCCGAAGGACGTCCTGATCAACAAGGGCCGCTACGAGGGCAGGCCGGAGGCGCCGCACCGGTCCTACCGCCCGGTGACGGAGCCTGACCCGGCGGCGATCGCCAAGGCGGTCGCGATGATGAAGGCGGCGAAGCGGCCGGTCATCTACGCCGGCGGAGGCGTCATCAACTCCGGGCCGGAGGCCTCGCGCCTGCTGACGGAGCTCGTGCACCTCACCGGGTTTCCCTGCACCAACACGCTGATGGGCCTCGGCGCCTTCCCCGCCTCCGACCGCCAGTTCCTCGGCATGCTCGGCATGCACGGCACCTACGAGGCCAACCTCGCCATGCATGGCTGCGACGTGATGGTGAACATCGGCGCTCGGTTCGACGACCGGGTGACCGGCCGCCTGCGCGACTTCAGCCCGAACTCGCTGAAGATCCACGCCGACATCGACCCCTCCTCGATCAACAAGAACGTCCGCGTCGACTGCGCCATCATCGGCGATGCGGCGCGGGTGCTCAGCGCGCTGATCGCCGCGTGGAAGGCAGACGGAACGCGGCCCGACACCGGCGCTCTCGCCGCCTGGTGGCGCCAGATCGACCTCTGGCGCGCGCGCGACTGCCTCCGCTTCCGCCAGGCGACGGACGCGGGCGCGATCATCAAGCCGCAATACGCGATCCAGCGCCTCTACGAACGCGCGCTCGCGCTGGGCAAGGACACCTTCATCACCACCGAGGTCGGCCAGCACCAGATGTGGGCGGCGCAATACTGGAAGTTCGAACGCCCGAACCGCTGGATGACCTCGGGCGGCCTTGGCACGATGGGCTACGGCCTGCCCGCGGCGATGGGGGTGCAGATCGCCCACCCCGAGGCGCTCGTGATCGACATCGCGGGCGAAGCCTCGATCCTGATGAACATCCAGGAGATGTCCACCCTCGCGCAGTACCGCCTGCCGGTGAAGGTGTTCATCCTCAACAACGAGTACATGGGCATGGTGCGGCAGTGGCAGGAGCTCTTGCACGGCGGCCGCTACTCGGAGAGCTACTCCGCCGCCCTGCCCGACTTCGTGAAGCTCGCCGAGAGTTTCCACGCGGTCGGCCTGCGCGCGACGAAGGTGGGCGAGCTCGACGACGTGATCGAGGAGATGCTCGCGGTCGACCGGCCGGTGATCGCCGACATCTCTGTCGACCCGAAGGAGAACTGCTTCCCGATGATCCCCTCCGGTGCGGCGCACAACGAGATGATCCTCGGCCCCGACGACGCCGCGCCGCAGGGCGCTGCCGGCCCGGGCGTGACCGAGGAGGGGATGGTCCTCGTCTGAGGCCCCGGGCGGCCGCGGCACGCCGCTTCGGCCCTTCCGTTTCCGACATGAGCACGGTGTGATGACAGACACGACGACCCGCCAGGCGGTGATCGCCGTCCTGGTGGAGAACGAGGCGGGCGTGCTCGCGCGCGTGATCGGCCTCTTCTCAGGCCGCGGCTACAACATCGACAGCCTGACCGTGGCGCCGGTGGACGAGACCAAGAACCTCTCGCGGATCACCATCGTCACCTCCGGCACGGCGATGGTGATCGAGCAGATCAAGGCCCAGCTCGACCGGCTCGTGCCGGTGCACAAGGTCGCCGACCTCACGCTCGAGGGCCCGCACATCGCGCGCGAGATGGCGATGATCAAGGTCGCCGGCACGGGCGAGCGGCGCGTCGAAGCGCTCAGGATCGCCGATGCGTTCCGCGCCCGCGTGGTCGATGCGACGACGGAAAGCTTCGTGTTCGAGATGACCGGCGCGACCGACAAGCTCGACGCCTTCGTCAACCTGATGCGGCCCTTGGGCCTCGTCGAGGTGAGCCGGACGGGTGTGGCCGCGATCGCGCGCGGGCCGCGCGGGATCTGACGCGCCAGCGCTGCGCCTTGTCAGGGCCCCGGCACGGGGCTAGACCGCCTCGCCCGGCGCGAGGCCGATCGAAGGAGGGGAGGGAGACCGATGCGCGTCTACTACGACCGCGATGCCGATGTGGCCCTGGTCAAGGGCAAGAAGGTGGCCGTGATCGGCTATGGCAGCCAGGGCCATGCGCATGCCAACAACCTCAAGGACAGTGGTGTGGCCGAGGTCGTGGTGGGGCTGCGCCGCGGCTCTGCCGGCGTTGCCAAGGCCGAGGGTGCAGGGTTTCCGGTGATGGACCCGGCCGATGCCGCGCGCTGGGCCGACATGGTGATGGTGCTCACTCCGGACGAGGGCCAGGGCGACCTCTACCGCGAGAAGCTCGGCCCAAACATGAAGGAAGGGGGGGCGCTGCTCTTCGCGCACGGCCTCAACATCCACTTCAACCTGATCGAGCCGCGGTCCGACATGGACGTTCTGATGGTGGCGCCGAAAGGCCCTGGCCACACGGTGAGGAGCGAATACCAACGCGG
>Ga0272446_1002352_pt1 | contig 25956 bp, 25 predicted proteins | sample YNPCB0061_FD_194587 | JGI IMG/M metagenome (GOLD analysis project Ga0272446, IMG submission 194587) | Hot spring microbial mat communities from Yellowstone National Park, WY, United States - YNP-CB-006-1 | ecosystem: Environmental > Aquatic > Thermal springs > Hot (42-90C) > Sediment | place...
CATCTGGACTGATGGCCACTGCAAAAACCCATTGGGAATGACCGACCAGGGTCCGTAAACAATGACGCCCCCGGATGCCGGAAATGATTGGCTGACCAGTCGAACGGCCTGACCCAGAGCGCAAAGGGGGGCTGGAAGGAGGGCTAGAGGGTGGAGGGGGACTAGATACATGGGGGGAGGAAGCGTTGCCTGAGACAGGCGTTCCCGATCGGGGAGTGCCGCTGCTGGGTTGTCCAGAGACCTGTCCGCGAGAGATCGGCTGTCGGGAGGGTGGTGAAGAGAGTGGCCGGGAGGAAATGGGTCGGGAAGTAGAGATGCCTGGATTGTTGGTCGTAGCGGCTGTTGACCCACCAGACAAGGGGGACTGGGTCAGAACGCCTTTTAAGTCTCGCATTACTTCTTCCGCGGATTGATAGCGCTCACTGACCGTATCCTTGACCATGCGATCCAGGATGTGAGCTATGCCTTCGCTGAAACCTCTACCCTGCTTCTTCAGGTGTTCTCGCCAGAGCCAGCGTCCTTGCATGGGATCATAGAGTTCATCTGGACGCACCTGAGTCATTAAATAGAGACAGGTGACGGCCAGACTATACAGGTCACTGGCTGGGTAGGCTTGGCCGCTGCGCAACTGTTCAATGGGAGCATAGCCTTCTGTGCCAATTTTGGTGCCTGGCTGGCCGGAGGTTTCGGCTGACAGCAACTTGGATACTCCGAAATCGATCAGCACCAGCTTGTTGTCTAACTTGCGGCGAATGATGTTAGCTGGAGTAATATCACGGTGAATCACCTGGCGATCGTGAATGAATTTGAGCAGGGGTAAAACCCCTGCCAGGGTTTCGCGAATTTTCTGTTCGCTAAACACCCCTTGCTGGCTCAGTTCCTGCAACAGGGTTTGACCTTCGATAAACTGTTGCACCAGATAGAGCCGTTGGTCCTGTTCAAAGTAGGCCAGCAGGGTAGGGATTTGCGGATGTTCGCCCAACTCGAATAACCGCATTGCTTCCTGTTCAAACAGCAGAATGGCTTTTTCCAATGATTTTGTGCCTTGCAGTTGGGGAGAGAATTGTTTGACCACGCAACGAGCCTGCAGCCGGTCTTCATCGGTTGCCAGGTAGGTGCGGCCAAACCCCCCCTGGCCGATCAGGCGCACCACCCGGTATCGATTTCGCAATAGCGAAGGTAGCCTGAAACCACAACTGAGACAATATTCCGCATCATCTGGATTTTGGGGCTGTTGGCAGTCGGGGTTCAGACAGCAGGTCATAGATAAAGCACCGCAGATCATTAAGATCCTATTTTTCCCCACATTTCAATTACTGGCTGCATTCTCCCTACAATTTCCTAATCTCATCCGTCGGTTAGAAAGACAACCAGAATGGCGACATGATTCGATAAACCCTGTGATACCATACCTGTTCTTGGAGCATGGTCGATCGCCAAAGGATGGGGAATGAGCCTGAGTCTTTGCATGATTGTGAGGGATGAAGAACAGACATTGCCAGCCTGCTTGACCAGCGTGAGGGCGATCGCGGATGAGTTAATCATTGTGGACACCGGTTCCACCGATCGCACCATCGAAATTGCCGAATTGTTTGGGGCCAGGGTGTATTCCTTTGCCTGGAATGATGATTTTTCGACAGCCCGCAATTATTCCTTGCAATTTGCTCAGAGCGACTGGGTGCTGGTACTGGATGCGGATGAAGTGTTGGTGCCAGAGGCGATCCCCCGCTTACGGCAGGTCATGCGTCTGAAAAAGGCCCTGCTGGTCAACCTTCTGCGGCAGGAAGTCGGTGCTGGACAGGCTCCATTTTCCCTTATCTCCCGCCTATTTCGTCGTCATCCTGACATTCAGTTCTGCCGCCCGTATCACGAATTAGTGGACGATAGCGTGATGGCCATTCGCCAAAAGGAAACTCATTGGCAGATTATTGAACTTCCTGGGGTTGCCATTCGTCATATTGGTTATCAGACTCGGGTAATTGCTCAGAAGCAAAAGTTCGACCGGGCCTGTCGAATTATGGAAGCTTACCTAAGAGACCATCCCAATGATGCCTACCTCTGCAATAAGCTGGGGGCGCTGTATGCCGATCAGGGGGATCTGGCCAAGGCGCTTTCCTGCCTGCAACAGGGACTGGCTGCAGACCCACCGGAACCCTCTATCCGGTACGAATTGCATTATCATCTGGGTGGCACCTACAGCCAGAAACAACACCGGTCTGAGGCCGAAACCCACTATCGAAAAGCCCTAGAACAACCGATTCCGGCCCCCTTGAAATTGGGAGCCCTGAGCAATTGGGGTAAACTCCTGGAAGAGCAAGGCGATTGGGGCGGAGCCCGAGCCCTTTATCAGCAGATGGTGACAGCGGCTCCATCCTATCCCCCCGCCTATTTCAACCTGGGGCTAGCCCTCAAGCAGTTGGGCGATTTGCCGGGTGCGATCGCCCATTACCGACAAGCCATCCAACTGAACCCAGATTTTCCAGAGGCCCATCAAAATCTGGGGGTTGCCCTGCTGAAAGTGGGACAGATCCAGGAAAGCCGAGAGGCCTTTCAACAAGCGATCGCCCTGTATCAACAGCAGGGCTCTCCAGAAGCAGATCGACTGGATCAAGCTCTACACGACCTCGGTCTACACTGGCAACCCAACCCAGAATAAGCAGTCTGTTGTCATTTGAATAGCCTCATTAACCGCCCCTTGCCAGGGTTGAGCCTTGGAGCCTATTGTTGTAATCCGAAGGCAAAGTATTAAGATGTATGAAACTCTTCTCCTGAAAATATGGCATCTATCGCCCGTAGGAACCTGTTTGAAGACATTCCCCGCTTTTTGGTGGCCCAGGCTGGCATTATGTTTGCTGTCAGCCTGGTAACCATTCAAACCGGGATTTTGGATGGCTTCTCACGTTCTACTGTGCGGGTGATTGACGAATCCACCGCCGATTTGTGGGTGGCTTCGCCAGATATGCTGCATCTGGAAATTAGCTCCCAGTTGACGTTTGAACAGTTAGTGCAAACGCGTCAGGTAGAGGGTGTAGAACGGGCTGAGGCCCTGTTTACTCAGGGGATCCGCTGGAAGTCCGTCGATGGACAACTGGAAACTGTCCGGCTCTATGGCTTTAACCCGGATGGACAGTTGTTTGCCAATTGGACACCGGTGCAGGGAAGCCTCAGTAGCCTAAAAGTTCCCTATTCCATCCTGGTTGATCAGTCCAAGTTAAGTGACCTGGGTCTGAAGCAAATTGGAGACACGGGCAAAATGGGATCGCTTCAGGCAAAGCTTGTTGGTACGGTGAACGATCTCCAATCCATGGCTTCCAGCACCTTTGTGTTTACATCGCTGGAATCTGCAAATGCTTTTGTCTTTTCTGGCCTTACCAGTCAAGTAACGTGCAGTCGCAGAGAAGGAGGGGATTTGCAGTGCTTCAATGTGTTTGAAAATGCTCCTAAAAAGAATGCTTCACAGCCACAGCCACCACCGAAGAAACTCTCCCTGACAGACCCGCTCACCTACGTTCTGGTAAAAGCAAAACCAGGTCAGGATCTGGACAGCTTGCGTCGCCGCCTGGAAACGGCGATGCCCAATACTCGGGTTTACACCAAGGCCGAAATGGTGACAATTACGCAGGACTATTGGCGGGAACGCACCGGCGTCGGTTTTATCTTAGGACTGGGCAAAGTCGTGGGGTTTGTGGTTGGCATGGTGGTTGTCAGCCAAATTCTCTATTCCTCAGTCACCGATCATCTGATAGAATTCGGAACTTTAAAAGCAATGGGAGCGTCAGACTGGTTTATCTACCGGGTGATTACCGAGCAAGCTTTATGGATGGCTGTGCTAGGGTATATCCCAAGCATGTTGCTCTGTTGGGGATTAAGTGTTTGGACAATGTCTGCTAAGGGAATCATGATATTAATCACTCCTGCAACGGCCTTTGGGGTTCTTGGCCTGACGGTGCTGATGTGTGTTGGATCCGCACTATTTGCGATTCAAAAAGTCACTCATGTAGATCCAGCAATTGTGTTTAAAGCGTAGAGAATAGTGCTGAACTTGGGCACTCATCCCAGAACTCTTTAAACTGTTGAAAAACAACCGATGCTAATGCGGATTGAACGTATCAGGTCGTGAAATTAACTTTGTAAATTCGGTCGCTCTTCACCTGTAACCTTTTCATTTCTGTAACCGGAAAAACCTTTCATATAAACGAATGACTGTTTCACAACTAAGAACTATCGAAGGATCGGAAGCTGATACTTGGCCTGCTTCGACGCCGCTTTTCCTGCCTCGGTCTGCTGCCTATGCGGTGTCTGCCAAGGGAATCGACATGACTTACCATTCTGGGGCTGGTTCCTATCAGGTGCTTCGGGGTGTGGATCTGGACATTCATCCCGGAGACATTCAGTTGTTGATGGGACCCTCTGGTTCTGGCAAAACCACCTTACTTTCCATCCTGGCCGGGATTTTGACTCCCACCAGGGGCAGCGTTTCTTTATTGGGTCAGGACATCACCCAACTCTCGCGCGATCAGTTGTCTAAGTTTCGGCTCAACCACATTGGCTTTATTTTTCAGGGCTTCAATCTGTTCCCAGCTTTAACCGCTGTGGAAAACGTTGAAGTGGCACTCAAAATTAAGGGTTTGCCAAAATCGCGACGACGGGACGAAGCACTTAAGTTGCTGGCTCAGGTTGGTCTAGATGAGAAAGCGGCTCTGTTGCCGCACGACTTGTCTGGTGGTCAGAAACAACGGGTGGCGATCGCCCGTGCTTTAGCTGGCGATCCCAAGCTGATCATGGCGGATGAACCGACGGCTTCGCTGGATTCGCAAAATGGCTATGCTGTGATTGAACTCCTGCGGGATCTGGCCAAGGAAGGAGGCCGGACGGTTCTGATTGTCACCCACGATTCTCGCCTAATGGATGTGGCGGACCGGGTGGCCCATCTGGATGATGGGGTTTTGCGTCATTAATCCAGTAAGCATTTGTGAAACAATAATGAGTCGTGGGACGGATATCGTGTCTCACGGCTTTTTGGTGGGAGTTTTGGGTTTATGGCTATGACTGTTGTTCCGCTGTTGCAGGTCCTGCAGGGCGGCCTGATTGTTTCCTGCCAGGCGCCGACCGATTCCCCGCTGCATCAGCCGGAAATCATTGCTGCAATGGCCCAGGCCTCTGTTCAACGGGGATCTGTGGCTGTGCGGATTGACACCCCTGACCATGTTCGGGCCGTCCGACAACGGATCTCGGCACCCATTATTGGTCTATGGAAGCAACAAATTCCCGATTGCGATGTTTACATCACGCCCCAATTTCATCATGCTGCAGCGATCGCAACCGCTGGAGCCGACCTGATTGCCATTGATGCCACCCAAAGACCTCGCCCCAATGGAGAAACGGTGGCTACTTTGATTGACCGAATTCACCGAGAACTGGGCAAACCAGTGATGGCGGATGTGGATACCCTGGATGCAGCGATCGCTGCTGTGGCGGCAGGGGCGGATGTGGTGGGAACCACCCTGTACGGATACACGGATGAAACTCGCCATCTGCAACCACCAGGATTGAACCTGCTACAGCGAATGGTAGAAACCCTTGCCGTCCCCAGCATTTGCGAAGGGGGAATTGCGTCTCCCCAAGCTGCCCGGCAGGCATTAGATTTAGGCGCCTATGCTGTGGTTGTGGGAACTGCCATTACTGGCATTGATTTGCAAGTTGAGGCCTACTGCAAAGTAATTGCCGGTTCCTAACAATCAACCGTTCCAATTCCAATGCGATCGGTTTATCAATTCACTGGCACCCTGCGGCCCAGCTTAAAGCGGTGGGAGAAGGCCGCATTTCTGCAACTGGAATGTTGGACAGCCTCACCACAAGGCCCTGACTCGCAGCGACCTCTTATTTGATGGCATTGCTAATGCCAGGGATGAAAAGGATGTTGAATGCTTGAGACTTCGTTTCAATTCATCCTGCTTTTCAGCAACGTCTATTTGATAGCCGGATCTTCCACCGGAGTCTGGGCAGACAATCCTTCCTGGTGGGATTTTCGGGACTCCAGCCAGAAGGGAACCACCAACCAGGCTCCTACAATGACTAAGGTCAGAATGGCAAATCGACTGGCCCAGGCAACCAGCTTTTCCAATGGGATAAAGTTGCCCGCACCGAAGGCCAGCGTGACCATGATGCCAGCCCAGGCGATCGCACCCAGGGTGTTATACAGCAAAAAGCGGGAATAGGGCATTTCCGCAATTCCGGCTAAGGGGCTGGCAAAAATACGTAAAAGGGCGACAAACCGCCCTAGAAAAACCGCCTTGACAGCATTTTCACTAAACTGCTGCCGCAGAGCAATTAGTTGAGTTTCCTGCACCCGGAATAGGCGACCCAGATTGAGTAACAAAGGCCATCCCCCGTAGCGACCGACCCAGTAGCCAAAATTGCCACCGATCGCTGCTCCTAACGCGGCATAGGTCAAAACCAGCCAATAGTTCAGTTGGTGGTTTCCAGCCAGAAATCCGCCAGCTAGGGTGACTGTTTCTCCCGGAATTGGAATGCCCAAATTCTCCAACAGAATTCCCAAAAAAATAGCCCAATAGCCATACTTCTGGGCTAGATCCTGAATTGCCTCAATTGAAATAAAGTCCAGGGACATGCAAACAGTTGCCTTTACAAAATGTCACGTTCTTCTCAATCTTGGCGCGTTTCTCTGACGGCTGTCAATTGTGAAATTACGGCTGGTCGGATCAGGAGAAGCGGGCAGGAACCCGTCTCGAATCATTGTAAACAAATCTATCGGTCTGTTGATAAGAGGTATTCCAGAATACTTTCCTTTCCAGGCAGACTAATCTTTATCAAAGTTGCGGGCAACTGCTGGGTATCAATAAAGATTCCGTGAAGGTACGGAGAGAGTCTAGGGGTTCCAGAGGGGTTCTGCCTATAGTGAGTTGCATCGGTCGCAATTTTACGGATCAGGTTTCCTGGCTTTACCTGCTTCGTTTTGTCGCCATTGCAGGCGTGCTCCGATCCGCCCTGGGGCTTTTCTGATTACCGTTACATCGTTGCCCCAAATTTTAAAGTTCTACTAACGATCTTTTTATACCTGCGGGTTGCGAACAATGAAAGTTATTCATCAGAGTTGTGAATTAGCCTGGCTCCAGCCTCAAGGACATTTGGATGTGTACAATGGCTCTGAGTTGGAACAGCAAATGAATGCCATTATGCCGACTCAGCCATGTCTTTGGGTGATTGACCTGCAGCATGTGCCCTCGATTGACAGTGGGGGCCTGGCTTCATTGGTGGCTGGATTCAAGTTAGCTCGTCATCGTCAATGCCGCTTGGCGATCTGCAATCTCTGTCCAGCCGTGCGGTTGATTTTTGAGATTACCCAACTGGATCACGTGTTTGAAATCTTTGAGAGTCACACGGATGCGATCGCAACCTGCGATTTGCTCTCAGACGGATTACCGTTTGCCGATCCAGCTTGGGCAGCCGCTTGAGCTACCTAACTTGAACCGGGCTGGAGAAACCGGGTCACCGCTGGAGAAACCGGCTGTAGTGATTTATCAGGCGGCAACCGATGGCCGTCGTCGTCTCCGCTATTGCGCTGGCGGCAATGCCGGATTGCTCCTGCTGCTGCGAAAACTGTTGCCCGATACAGCCTTCTAGCAAATTGTCCGGTGGGCAACCCTGTCTTAATCTGGCCTAGCTATTACAACGGTCAGACGGAGATAACCCGGTTGTTGAAAAGGCTCATGGCTTTTTCAATCCCCTGTTGCAGACTCAGTTCTACTGCATCTACAACTGTCCTCAGTACTTCGGCCATTACCTGATCTTCCTGGGCGGAAAATTTACCCAACACATGGGAAACGGCATCCTGATCGGGATGTTTATCCTTGGCGCTGCCGATGCCAATGCGGAGGCGGGGAAAGTTCTGGGTCTGGAGATGGGCGATCGCCGATTTCATGCCGTTATGCCCACCGGCAGACCCGGATAACCGCAGCCGCAGTTTGCCGACGGGCAAGTCCATATCATCGTAGATGATCAGTACTGATTCCGGGGGCAGCTTATACCAATCCAGAACCGACCGGATTGCCTGCCCAGAACGGTTCATATACGTCAGCGGCTTGAGTAAGCGGATTTTGCCATTACCTGGCGCCCTACCCTCACCAAAAATGCCCTGAAATTTCCGGTTTTCTGCTAGGGAAATTTGCCAGGTGCGGGCCAGGGCATCGATGGCATCAAAGCCGATGTTGTGACGGGTGCGATCGTATTTAGGTCCTGGATTACCGAGGCCCACAATCAGTTGTGGAACCACCAGAACCGGCTTGCTTGCATCTGTCATTGAAAGGATGATTAGCTGGTTACTTCACTGGTGGAAGCCTTTTCTTCCTCCGGAGCTGCAGCCTCTTCAACCGACGGTGTCAATGCCGGTTGGGCTGGGGGCTCCAGGGTTGCTTGCATGGGTTCTTTGACGGCTTTTTCTAACTGCTCGGCTTCCCGCTTAAATTCAGCCTCAAATTCCTTGGAGGCCTCCTGGAATCCCCGTAATGCTTTTCCGAGGCTGCGACCAATTTCCGGTAATTTTTTGGGTCCAAACACTAGTAGCGCCAGGATCAGGATCAGCGCCATTTCTGGTAAACCAATTCCGAAAATGTTCACGGTGTTGCCTCCTAATAAGGATGGAATCAAACCAGGATGGGAGTAACGCAGTTGATCGAAGTTCGGATCAGGTTGCGGTATTGCCGGAGTCTGATTCATGGGTAAGTCCAGTATAAGACCCAGCAAAAACCCCCGGTCAAGCGGGGGTAGGGGATAAACAAGAAGCGCCGGAAACGTCAATTAGCTTCCAGGGGTTCTCCAGTCCACCGTGAAATCATTCAGGATGATTGAGGAGTTGTAGATTTGCAGAATAATCAGCAGAAAAACAAAGAAAAGCCCCATGAAAACAGCCATCAGGGGTGTGGTTCCCCAACCGGCCACGACTTTACCGTATTCGGAGTTTAAGGGTCGTAGAATGTCTCCCAACCGAGTCCGCTGTGCCATGTGTCACCTATGATAATCTCGACAGAAGTTGTTATCCTTCGTTACATTATAGGGGTAAGGTACTCATAATTTTTCAGGCTTATGGAACCCGCAATAGCTCTTAATATTTCTATCTGCGTTGCCCTGGTTGGACTGACGGGTTACGCCATCTATACAGCTTTTGGTCCGCCTTCTAAGGATTTGGCCGATCCGTTTGAAGACCATGAGGACTAGGAAAACGCCATTGCGGGTCTAAGTTTAACGGTAGCAGCCATCTGGTTGTTACCGTTTTTAATTGGACTGGCGGTATTCGTCGCCGCAATCGCCGATGATCTGATACAGGTTCCGCGACTGGCTGTTGACGGATTCAATCTGGCTGCGATCGCTCTCATCCAGGCTGAAGCTAAACACCCTGGCATTGTCGGCCAGATGTTCCGACAGACCCAGACGCGCCCCGACAATCACACCGGCCACCGCCGGTTGCTCCAGCACATAGCGAACGGCCACCGTGGTCAAGCTCACCCCATGCTTTTGGGCGATCGCTTGCAAGACTTGTAGCAATTGCTGGAACAGGCTCCAACCACCCCAAGCATCGATCATCTGCTTATACTTGCGCAACGAGGCCGTATTCAGATCAAACCGGCTGGGTTCCCGCTTGCCCAGATATTTTTCCGACAGAAGCCCGCCGCAAACAGAGCCATAGGGCAGCAGACAGATGTTGTGTTGCTGACAAAACTGGGCCATCTGCACCGCCGGACGGCGATCGATCAGGGAATATTGCACCTGGTTGGAGACAATTGGAATGCCATGATCCAGGATGATTTGGAGATGTTCAGTATCGAAATTGGTCAGGGCCAGGTGGCGGATTTTGCCTTCCTGCTGCAGTTCGGCCAGGAATTTCAGGGCATCCAGATAGCCCGGATCGCGGTACTCCCACCAGTGGAATTGCAACAGGTCCAGGCTGGGGACATTCATGCGCTGCAGGGAAAGATTGATGTTCTCCTCCACGATCGCCCGCGTCATGCGACCGGGTCGGGGCACCCATTTAGTGAAAGCCTGCACCTGCGAAAGGGCGGCTTCTCCTCGATTGGCAGCCAGTTGCCGCCGGAATTCACCAATGAAGTCTTCCGCCGGACCATAGTGATCGGCCAGATCCCAGGTGGTAAAACCGGCATCCAGATACTGGAACATGCTCTGGATAGCTGCCTGGGGATTGATGGAACCGTGGGCCCCAGACACCTGCCACATGCCATTGAGGATCCGGCAGATGGTCAGGTCAGGAGTGAGGGCGAGATAAGCAGAATTAGGTAAGGACATGGAAAAGAAAAAGCGAAAACAGCGGGGTCACTGGGGAAAAGAGGGATATTCGGTAGGCAAGACAGAGGAGAACCAGGTATCCTCCTCGCTGGTTAGAATTCTTAACCGAAACAATCCCTATAGCAATCCTAAATGACTGGTGAACGACTGGATGGTGCAAGGGCTTTGTGAGAAGGATTTGCTGCGGCAACCTTTCACAATCCTAATCGGATCGCTGTATGGTCTCGTGCAGACAGGCATTAGGCTATCTGACCGATTCAAGAGGCCTTGGCCATGCCCAGCAGTTGTTCTGCGATCGCGGCTGGCACCGGCATCACCGACAACCGATTGCCCTGGCGCACCACCCACAGGTCATCTGGACTAAAGGTCTGGCGCAACTCATCCAGAGAAACCAGCCGGGGAAAGGCTTCGACAAATTCCAGACTCACTGTCCACCAGCGCGGTTTGTCCTGGGGTGATTTGGCATCGTAGTACTTGCTTTGGGGGTCAAACTGAGTCGGGTCCACGATATCTGGTTTGGCCACCCGCATCAGGCCCACAATGCCGGGAGGCGTGGTATTGGAGTGATAGAAAAACGCCAGGTCACCTGGCTGCATGGATTTGAGAAAATTGCGGGCCTGATAGTTGCGCACACCATCCCAGATCGTTTCGCCATCCCGTTCCAGGTCAGCAATACTGTAGACATCAGGTTCGGATTTCATTAACCAGTAGTTCATGGGGGAAAGGGAGAGTGGGGAGTGGGGAATCGTAGTGGCAGAGCGGTGCTATGTCATGAGACGGGGGGGAATGGGGAATAGGCCGACCTCTGACCGCTGTTTGCTGACCGCTGTTCGCTAACCGCTGACCACTACGTGTAATTGGCGTACCTCAGATAATAAAAGCGGGTTGGGGGTTGTAGAGCAACCACCAGCCAGCGGTGGAGGGCACCAGGTCCAGGCTGTTTTCAATCTGACCACCGGTATAACAGCGCAGATTGGCGGCCTGGGTTTCCAGGTTTGGTCGATCTGCGGTTGGCAGGGACAGCCAGGGATTGATCGAAGTGGGAAAGGTGCTGCTATTGCGGACGTTGGCCCATTCCCTAATTTTCTGCGTCAGTAATAAAGTGGCCTATCAGCCTTGTTTGCCCCTGCAAAGCTACACCCCCATAGGGTCAGTATAGCTTTGCAAGCTTTCTGGCTTAGACTTTTGCAGCACCGTTCTGGCCTGACGAATCAGGCTTTCCGGCCCTCTGACCAGGATCAAATATTTGCCTTCCTGCAGGCGGTTGCGATAGGGCAGGAAGTCGTCACTGTTGTCGGTTAGCCCGGAACTGCGGCCAATGAAGAAGCTGCCCATGGCTCCAGAAACAGCTCCCAACAAACCGCCAACCAGGTGATTGCCCAGTTCACCGGCCCAGGCAAAGGTGTCCAGGTTGGTAATCAGGCTGAAGGTGAAACCCGCAGCAAAGCCAAACGGCACCAGCCAGAAGGACATTAGTTTGGAGAGCCGGTTGGCTCTAGCCTGGGGGTTAATTAACCCAAAGTCGTCGGCTGTTGGGTATTCCTTGCCCAACCGGGCCACCTGATCCATTGGCACTCCTGCTTTTTCCAGGGCAGCATAGGCGGAATCAGCCCGCTTGCGATCGCTCAATACGGCCACCAGATAATTCATGGCATGTTGCCCCTAACATCGTCACTCTTTTGATAGTACGCTGCTTCCGGCGTCAGATGGATTGACTGGCTCACAGTTCAATTTGCAGGAAGCGGGATAGCCAGCGATCGCGCCAGGCGGGCCGCGGCACCCCGTTTAGCTCGAGGGTCTGGTCGATTGACGTGACACCTCCGGCAGGCTGCACAGATGGAGCCATGACTCATCCTGACGGTTGGCGATCACTGCCAGTCGCTGCTTGTGGGTCATCAGGAACTTGTGTTGTCCCAGCAGGGAGCAACCAGCGACTTGGCGGGTTAGGCCGGAGCGATCGCTGGATGTTGCCGGAGCCTCGAAGTTGATAAACCGTATGGCGTTAGCTTCCAAGCCAGCTAGTGCAGCGTCAACTCTAGAAATTAGGGTTTGTAGTCAGCGCTTCAGCGCTAAAGCGCCGACTACGAGCCAATGGGTTCACCTTAAAATTAGGGTTTGACAGAACACTAGTTAGTTACTGGCCCAATGTCTGCTGAACCTGCAGGCTAGCGTCATCTACGTCAGGCTATAGTCATGCGATGATGAATTAAAAGTTGACTAGAGCTTTATCAGCAAGCGGTTAGGGGTTCTCGATATTCCGCCTAGCATCCTTGTCTGGAAGGAGTCTCAGAGAACTCATACCGCACTCCTGGTCCGATCTGATTACACTCATTTGCCCCCATTTCATTTTCCTTTGACCATGTCTCTTCCAATTGGCGCCACCTTACAGAATGGTAAATATACGCTGGAATCTGAACTAGGACGGGGTGGCTTTGGCGTGACCTATCGAGCCACCCATCATCTCCTGAACCAGGTGGTTGTGATCAAGACCCTCAACGATAGTCTGCGAAATGAGCCAGACTTTCCTGACTATCAGCGTAAATTTCAGGACGAAGCCAAGCGCTTAGCCCTTTGCATTCATCCCAATATCGTTCGGGTGATTGACTTCTTTGTGGAAGCAGGTCTGGCCTATATGGTGATGGATTATATTCCTGGCCGGACGCTGGAACAGTTGGTGATGCCCAATCGCCCGCTGCCGGAGGACACGGCCATTCTCTACATCCGGCAAATTGGCGAGGCGCTGAAGGTTGTCCACCGCAATGGCCTGTTACATCGGGATGTCAAACCCCAAAATATCATTCTGCGTCAGGGAACTCAGGAAGTTGTATTGATTGACTTTGGCATTGCGCGGGAATTTAATCCAGGTTCCACCCAGACCCACACCAACCTGATTTCCTCTGGCTATGCACCGCCGGAACAATATCTGTTTCAGGAAAAGCGGGGACCGACGACTGATATCTATGGTCTGGCGGCGACCCTTTATACCCTGTTAACCGCTCACATTCCGGTCGCATCTATCCTGCGCGATCGCCAGCCCCTGCCCGCCCCCCGCGATTTGCAGCCAACCTTAAGTGCAGCAGTAAACCAGGCGGTTTTGCGGGGAATGGCGTTGGAAGCCCGCCATCGGCCTGCCAGTGTGGATGAGTGGCTGGCCTTATTGCCAGGAACCACTGCGGCATCAGGGTTCTTTGCTCCGGATCTGCCGCTGGCGACCGCACCGATGGCGCCAGTTCCAGCCAGGACTGCAGCAACGGTTCCCATCCTGCCTCGCCAACCAGTAGCGGCACCCGATCCCGCTATGCAACCGTCAGCGGCTGGCCAAATTCGCATGGCCCCTCCTAGCCAGTCTGACAACTCTGGACTGCGCATTGTGTTGTTATTTCTGGCCTTGTCCGCCCTGACGCTAGCCGGGGTGGCGATCGCCAGCATGATTTACCGATCCCGCCAGAGCCCACCCATCACCACCGAGTCCCCCGTACCGACACCAACGACACCCATTGCAGCAACGCCCAAACCGACGCCTTCGCCCTCTCCTTCTCTGCCACCCTTACCCTCTTTAAGTCCTGCCCCCGGCCCTACAAAACCGAGCTTTCCGGAACCAACAACGTCCGCTTCGCCAGCCGCAACCCCATCCGTTTCGACGTCCCTGCCAGCAATTCCTGGGTTTCCCACCGGAACCTCTGAAAGCGTCATTGAAGCCGAACTGGGTAAACCCAGCCAAATCAATAACGGACTCTGGCCCAATACCCGAACGGCGCTGTATGAACTGGTTCCAGGACAAGTCAGCCTGGGATATATCTACGATCTGACCACTAGTAAAGTCCGTCAGACCGAAGCCTCCTTTACCCAGTCTGTAGACCTGACACAAATCAAAGTGGCACTCAACGGCATGTTGAGCAGTCAGGCCAGTAATGAGATTATGAATGGCTTGGATCAGGTTTATCAACGGCAAACCGATCGCTTCTCCTTTAATCAGGACAACCTCAAGGGCGTAATTGAACGCAACGATCGCGATCGCATTTACATTGGTATTTGGGAAGCCGATCTGCATTAATTTGAACCTGGCTGCAGCAACCAGACCCAAGGACACCCGGGGTTAAGGGACGAACTAGCATCCGATAACAAAACCGCCTATAGCAATCCTAAATGACTTGTGAACGACCGCCTATAGCAATCCTAAATGACTGGTGAACGACTGAAGGGTGAAAGGGCTTTGTGAGAAGGATTTGCTGCGGAAACCTTTCACAATCCTGATCGGATCGCTATATGATGAATTGAATTTTGTGGGTGCGATTCTATGCTGCCATTTCTGCCGTTGGCCCAGGCCGTTCCAGCTCCCCCGCCGCAGGAGTTCGTGGTGCCTCAGGAAATGCGGGTTTTGCCAGGACAGTTGGATGCCGTTCCAGTATTGAACAGCAACAATCCTGAACTGGTACAGGAAGAAGGTATCCTGCTGTCCACCTTTCCGCCCCAGGGCAAGGCCACTCCCTCGGCCCACCTGAATCTACCATTCCAGGGTCGGTTTGATGTGTTTGCCCACCATGTCGCCAAGGCCAAGACCGCTGACGATTTGCGAACGCTGTATCTGGGGGTGTTGCTCTTTAACCCTGGAAAACAGCCGGTCAGAATCGATGTCTTGCAGGCCGCCAGCTATCTCAGCCAGCCGGATGCCCCCTTCATTGATCTGCCCCCTTACGTGGACAACCCACTGGGCACGGTCTATGCTGGACCGGGCAGTCGGGCCATGGGCGATGTGCTGCGCGGTAGACGGCAAAGCGAGTTCCCTGCCCAGTTAGTGATTCCCCCTGGTGCAAGCCAACTGTTGATGAATCTGCCAATTCCAGTGCGGCCCCTGACCCCACCACTGAATGGGCGATCGACCCTGATCCGGTTGTGGAGCAGTGGGCCGGTCTATGCGGCCAGTCTGGCCTTGTTTGCGAAACCAACACCGGATGGAGGAGAACGGCCTCCCAGCCTGGATGAATGGCAACTGGTGCTGGAAAAGGGTGGTCGGGCTGGGCCCCAGGATGTGATTTCCTCACCGCCGGAGCAACGGACTGGCGCATTTGAATATGGTCGGGTGGCGGGAGTTTCCCTGGGTTCCCGTTGGCGGGGTCAGGTGGTGGACCCGCAAGCCACTCCAGCTAATTGGTATCTCTCTCTGCCGCAGTTGGACCAGGCGTTTTCCTATGGCCTCAGCACCCTGACGATTGGCACCTTGGGGACTGGTCAGGTGCAGACAGCCAAAATGCTGGTGCGCTATCCCCAAACCGCTTACGAAGCTCACGGTAATTATGCGATCGAGTACAATTTGACCCTGCCGCTACGGAACACGACGAACCAGACCCAGCGGGTTGCGATCGCCCTGGAAACTCCTATCAAAGAGGATCGCTTATCCAAAAATGGACTGCGCTTTTTTAATCCCCCAGCTCGCCAGGTTTTCTTCCGAGGCACGGTGCGCCTGCGGTTTAACGACGACAGCAATCTGCCCCAGACCCGCTATGTCCATCTGGTGCAACGGCGGGGGCAACAGGGAGAGCCTCTGGCCATCCTGACCTTGAAACCGGGCGATCACCGCCTGGTGCAGTTTGACTTTCTCTATCCGCCCGATGCCACCCCACCGCAGATCCTGACGGTCAAAAATCTAGGTCCAGCAACTAGCCCCAGTCCCTGAAGTCCAATCGCAGTGATAGCAATCCTAAATGACTGGTGAACGACTGGATGGTGAAAGAGCTTTGTGAGAAGGATTTCCTGCGGAAACCTTTCGCAATCCTGATCGGATCGCTATAGCTGGCGTAATCCTGGTTGTACCTGACTGATTGGGTATCCCATTGCAGAAGTTAGAGGTACGATTCCTATGGCTGCATTTTCTATTACCCATGAATAAAACAAAAATTCTCCTGATCCTATTTTTAGTCGGTATCGTGCTGGCAGTGTTAGCTAGCTTTCTATTAACAGCAGGAAGAACCATTGGACAGACCTTTTTTGGCCGGAGCTATGCAGAAAGCCAACTGCGCGACTACGTGAAGGTGGTCTTAAAGCAAGATGTAAACGGCGCCCGTTGCCAATCAATTGATACCGATGGCAATGGCTACGTCGCCTGTGATTACACCACCGTTGACCAACCCAGCACGACCCGCACCATTGAATGCGCCTCCTGGAGTCTGGAAGGACTTCTGAATCGGGGCTGCAAGGCGCGTCTACCCGGCCTTCCTTAGGACATCGAACCTGGTCCGATTGCTCAGGTTGGCTCAGATCCACGCATCAAGCTAGATCAATCTGGCTTTCTGTGGTGTGGCCATTGGTACCGACGGAACGGAGCACGGCTAAAAATCGTTGAACGGTTGGGGTTGGATTGTGTTGCCAGGCTACAGCAATTTCAACAATGGGGGTTGCCTCCTGCAGCGGTTTGTAGATTACGCCCTGTCGTTGCATATTTTGTAGGGATAGCGGCACGATCGCCACGCCGATTTCCGCCGCAACCAGACTGACGATCGTTTGCATTTGAATCGCTTCCTGAATCACCTGGGGACTGAAGCCAGCCTGCTGGCACAGGCTAAAGATGGGATCATAGAGGCCAGGAGCCATCTCTCTGGGAAAAAGAATAAACGGGTCCTGGGCCAGTGCATGAATGGAAATGCTGGCCTGGTGGTTCAGCGGGTGGGATTCTGGCAATGCCACCATCAGTGGTTCTCGAAAAATAATCTCTGCCTGGAGCGTCTGCTCCTCTACCGGCGGACGCACAAAGCCAACATCCAACAAACCTTCTTGCAACACCCGCAACTGTTCCCGAGTGGTCAGTTCCTTCAACTCCAATGTCACGCCCGGAACTTGTCGTCGAAAGGCTTGCAAGATTGGCGGCAGCACATTGTAGGCAGCCGAACTGACAAAACCGATCGCCAGTTGCCCTAGTTCGCCCCGACTGGCCTGTTGCCCCATGTGAATGGCTTGATTCACCTGCTTCAAAACCTGCCGAGCTTCCACCAGAAAAACCTGCCCCGCAGCGGTTAGCTGCACCTGTCGTTTGGTGCGATAGAAGAGTTGAAATTCCAGCTCCTCCTCTAGTTGCCGAATTTGCTGGCTGAGAGGGGGTTGGGCCATGTGCAGCCGTCTGGCCGCTCGACTAAAACTCAGTTCTTCAGCCACTGCAATGAAATAGTGCAGGTGTCTCAGTTCCATGGATTAATATCTTTCAAGTATTAAAAGCTCACTAAATATATATTGGACGTTTAAGAGCGTTTTTTTTACAGTCGAAATAAGCGTTTCAATTTGAGAGCCATGCAACCCTTCGATATCAGGGTTCGAGCCGCAGCGATCGCGGATCTCGAGCAGATTCTGGCGTTTATTCACCAAAAAGCCGAGTTTGATGGGTTTCCTCAGGCAGTTGCCGCCACAGCAGCAACCCTGCAGCAAACCCTATTTGGGTATCCCCCCGCTGCCGAAGTGGCCTTTGCTGAAGTTGCGGCCAAGCCAGTTGGGTTTGTGCTCTTCTCGCAAACCTTTGCCAGTTTTCTGGCCCAACCAACCATCTGGATGGATGACCTGTTCGTGCCAGCCGAATGGCGGGGTCAGGGAATCGGAACCGCACGGCTGAACTATGTTGCCCGCATCGCCAACAACCGTAATTGCGGCCGGATTGAGTGGACGGTGGCAACCGCCAATGCCAGGGGGATTGCTTTCTACCAAAAACAAGGCGCAGCAATTCAGCAGGCGGTTCGCCTGTGCCGGATGACGGTTCCCGCGATCGCCCAGTTGGCCAATCCATCAACAGGAGACCTTTAAATGGCAGCCAATCAATGGAATTCCACCCTCTACGATCGCCAGCATGCCTTTGTCTGGCAATACGGAGAATCCTTATTGGAATTACTGGCCCCCCAGGCAGGGGAACGGATTCTGGATCTGGGCTGTGGCACTGGACATTTGACTGCCAAGATCGCCCAAGCAGGGGCGCAGGCCGTCGGCCTTGATGCAGACCCAACCATGATTGCAACGGCCCAGCACCACTATCCCCACCTGAGTTTTGCCCTTGCAGACGCCCGGACGTTTCCCATCGATCAACCGTTTGATGCGGTGTTCTCCAATGCTGTGTTGCATTGGATCAAAGAACCAGACGCCGTGATTCAGCGGGTGCATCAATCGTTACGCCCCGGTGGCCGATTTGTGGCTGAGTTTGGGGGACTGGGGAATGTGCAAACCATTGTGGCAGCGCTTTCCACGGTTTTAGAGGACATGGGAGTCGCACCCTGGCAAACTTACAATCCCTGGTATTTCCCCAGCATCGCGGACTATGCCACCCGGTTAGAACGCCACGGGCTGGCCGTCACGTTTGCTATGCTGTTTGACCGTCCCACATTACTGTCAGACGGAGAATCAGGGCTGAAACACTGGCTGACCCAGTTTGCCAGTAGCATTCTGGCGGCCTTTGCCGCCGATGCACAGACTCACATCATCCAACAGGTAGAGGAGCAACTCAGACCGATCCTTTACCAGGACGGACAATGGACAGCAGATTACCGCCGACTACGCCTGGTTGCCATTAGAGACTGAAGGAGAACATATTGATGCGGTTATCTGAAACAGGAACCCCCCAGGATCCCTGGCTGGCTTTGCGATTTGCCAATTACCGTAATCTGGCGATCGCCCGATTGATTTTGCTGACCGTGTTTCAAATGCAGACCGTAACGGTCGGTTGGGAGTTATACGAACGCACTCGTGATCCCTTAGCGCTGGGAGGCGTTGGTCTGGTGCAGATTTTGCCGATCATGGGCGTTACCTTTCTGGCCGGTCATCTGGCCGATCAGTCCCACCGCAAACGGATTATTCTCCTCTGTGGTGGCTTGATGACCCTGGGCGCCTTGGGCTTAACCCTGATTTCCCTGAAGCAGGCAGATATCTGGCTGGTCTACGGCTGTCTGTTCTTGATTGGCTTGGCCCGCGGCTTCCACAAACCGGCTACTGATGCACTGCTCTGGCAATATATTCCCGCTTCGGCGTACACCAATGCCGCCACCTGGAACAGTGCTGTTTTCCAATTTGCCTCGGTGGCTGGTCCAGCTCTGGGTGGCCTGCTGATTGTCCTATTGCATGGGGCTCCCTATGTGTACGCCACCGTCACGGCGGCCACGGTGGGTTACCTGATGCTGGTGTGGCAGTTGCCAGACAACCAGGTGCGGGTTCACCGTGAACCGCTATCGCTGCGATCGCTCGCAGCGGGTTTCCAGTTCCTGCGGCAACATCCAGCCATCCTGGCAGCCATGACCCTCGATCTATTTGCCGTGCTGTTAGGCGGTGCAGTCACCCTATTACCAGTCTATGCCAAAGACATCTTGCAGGTTGGAGCCGCCGAACTGGGCTGGATGCGGGCCGCACCCTCGATTGGGGCGTTGCTGATGGGCGCAATGCTGATTCACCAGCCACCGATTCGACCGGCTGGGAAAGTGTTGCTGTGGTCAGTGGTAGGCTTTGGCGCCGCCACCATTGTGTTTGGTTGGTCGCGATCGCTCTGGTTGTCCCTGCTGATGCTGGTGTTAATGGGGGCCCTGGACAACATTAGCGTCGTGATTCGGCAAACCCTGGCCCAACTGTGGACGCCCGATCATTTGCGGGGGCGAGTTTCCGCCATCAATAGCGTGTTCATCAGCATGTCCAATGAACTGGGCGGCTTTGAATCGGGCCTGACCGCCGCCTGGTTTGGCGCCATTGCTTCAACGGTGGGCGGTGGCATTGGCACGATCCTGGTGGTGGCGATCGTTGCCATTGTCTGTCCAGAGATTCGCAACCTGCGGGAACTCAATCGGTCGGCTTGACTGGACTCCGCTTAGGGACATGAATTGAACTACCTGAGATTTTGCCTTTACCCACCCTGCAGAAAGCCGCTATGTGTCTACAAGCAAACACAAAAGCGAGGTGGAGGACAGTCCACCTCGCTCTCCTGACTAGGGAAGAGTGTCAATATAAACCGATGCATTACAGCGCTAACTGCTGAAACTCAGCTTCCAGCAAGCGAACCAACTGCTGATCTCCCCGCGATCTGGCAACCTGTAGACGGTGCTCCAGATTTTGGCGCAGATTGGAGGTATGAACCCGGTCCGTTTCCCGCAACACCGTTGCGGTTGTCAGAGTGTTGATAGCGTTAAGGGGGGGGAATTTTTCCTGGGCTACGGCAACCGATGCAACCGGCTGGCTATAGTAAGCCCCTCGATAACGCAGGGTTTGATTGAGTTCAGGCACCGGCATTTCTCGCACAGTATGGCAGCGCCAGTTGACGCCCCGATACTTGCCCAGGATTGCTCCTTCAGCGACTTCTAGATCCTGTTGATCGTTGTTGTAGGCTACACCACGGTAAGAGAGTTTCATATCTTCGCCTCGTTTAGCTTGCTAGGAGTGAACCGTTGGTTGAGGCGCGTTCCTTCGGGTTGGTTCCCTACTTCCGTCTCCCTAACCACAATGCTTCTGAGTGAATTCCAAGGCTGGAGTGGAGCGATCGCTCTTTAACCAGATAATCCTGGACTGCTACAGAATGGACAGGTCTTCAGACAAGCCCCTAATCAGCCAGAGAGATGAACGTTTTTATATATGTCTGTATCTTATTTTACTGTTTTTCAGAGTCAACGCCAATTTGAGTATCTTTAACAAGATTTCATGACAACCAATGGGAGAAATCTCAAGTTGGCCTAAACCACAACGAATGGCAATGCCTGGGACGACCTAAAATCCTTTTATGCTGAACCCAGCTTGATTTACTTTCCATCTCTCTCCTGGTCATCCGTCAGGATCGGTTGGATGGTTAATCTACCAGTTTGCTTAATCCCTGTCCAGTTGTGAAAACCATTCTGTTTGATTTTGATGGCACGATCGCAGATTCCTTTGAGGCTGTCCTGGCAATTACCAACCGCTTAGCCCTGGAATTTGGCTATCCACCAACCACTCCGGATGATGTTCCCCGGCTACGCCGGTTGAGTTCCAGAGAGGTGATCCGACAGTCCAGGGTTTCTCCCTATAGGCTGCCCTGGTTGCTGCATCGGTTAAGGTGGGAGCTCCAGCAGGAAATCAGCAGTCTCCAGCCAATTGCAGGCATTCCTGAAGTGTTGAAAGTCCTGAAACAGCAGGGAAACCGCTTGGGCATCGTAACGTCCAACTCAACCGACAATGTGGTGGCTTTTTTGCAGCGTCAGAACCTACGGCAAACCTTTGACTGGGTGGAGACTGGGCTGACAGTTTTTGGCAAAGGTCGCTTAATCCGACGGGTCATTCGCGATAACAACTTATCTCGCGATCAGGTGATTTATGTCGGTGATGAAACGCGGGATATCGAAGCGGCCAAAAGTATTGGCGTCAAAGTAATCGCCGTGGGATGGGGATTCAATAGCCCTGAAACCCTGGCGGCTTATCACCCGGATGCGTTGATCTGCCATCCATCAGAGCTGGTGGAGGTGGTCAGGTCGTAAGTCTTCTAGCCACTGATACTGGAACGCCTCCCTGATCAGGCTCTCCCATCTGAGTGTTGAGGTCCTTGCAGGACCAACGGTCTACTCAAAAACAGCTTCATCAATGCGCTGAATGTAGGGCAGATTCGCCAGTTGTAAAAGTTTCTGGCGCCACCCAACCTGATGGGTATTGCCAATACAGAGATATTGATCGGGCCTACAGCCGATGCGGCCCCGACTACCAGGATAAAACTGAACGGTGGCATCAATGGCCTGCACTTGTGCCCGATAGGACGCTTGAGCCGGAATACAAAACTCATAGGCCAGCGATCGCAGCCCATTCGGGGGACCCACCAAGCCTGCTGGCGAAATTTTCGACAGGTCAAAGCTAATCTTGGCCGCAGCTCCAGAATCTTCCTCAGGCAGGATAGGCGCGACTGGGCTACAAACCAGCAACAGGGCCGCTAGCAAATGGGTACGCATTGCCTCTCTCCGTTTATGTCGGTTGGTTGCAGCCTGAATTGCAGCCTGGAACCAGTTGGACAATGGGGAACAAGACGTCAGCCAACCTCGATTGGTTCCCCCCTATCGGCTCAAGTGGACTGCAAACACGCGAGTCGGCCAATGGGTTCTGGCAGGAGTCTAGTGCAGCGTCAACTCTAGAAATTAGGGTTTGTAGTCAGCGCTTCAGCGCTTCAGCGCCGACTACGAGCCAATGGATTTACCTTAAAATTAGGGTTTGACAGAAGTCTAGCCTGGATAAGAAATCAACAAAGTCGGATGCCAGGACAGGCGATCAGGTGCAAAGTAGTTTATAAATATAAAGGAAATTGGATCAATTCCACAGTTCATTGAACCAACTGTGAATGCTGCCCCTAATTTAGGTTCAACCTTGGTTAGTTCTACATCTGAAGCAGATCGCATGCAGGCATTTCCTGAAAAGACGCTCAACCCTGAAATGCCACTAGAACTATTGTTGTTTATCGACAAGCGTCCCAGTTCCAGGGACCAGATTTGGCGACTGCGCGATCATTTACAACAACTCCAAACTGAATATCCCTTTGATCTACAGGTCGTGGATGTGGGAGAGCAGCCCTACCTGGCAGAACACTACAAGCTGATTGCCACGCCAGCCCTGATCAAAATTTATCCGGAACCCCGACATCTCATTGCGGGTAGCGATATCATTGCCCAATTGAACCATTGGTGGCCGCAATGGCTGCAATCGGCCAGAGAAAATTTGGCGAATCAAGGCTTGGGCCTGGTAGCTGACGGAAACGGTAGCAAAACGGATGCAGAGGTCAACGCTGGTAACCGAACCACTCCCATTGACGCCGCCAACGAACTGGCCGAAACCAGTACGGTTACAACAACAGCAGAACCCCCGTCTGCGCCATCTATCATTAGACCAACAGAACCATCGATGGGTTCTCGATCGCTCAGTTCCATCCTGCGATCGGCTGAGTTAATTCGGCTTTCGGATGATGTCTTCCGATTGAAGAAGGAAAAGGAAGAACTGGAACATCAGCTTCAATTTAAGGATCAGATCATTGCTATGCTGGCCCATGATCTGCGCAACCCACTGACCGCCGCATCTATTGCTCTGGAAACGCTGGAAATGGGGCATGATGCCACCATCGGTTGGTCCGCCAAATTGACTCCCGCCCTAACAGCCCAACTGCTAAAGCATGCCCGCACTCAAATCCGGGCCATTGATCGAATGATTACAGACATTCTTCAGGCAGCCAGGGGAGCAAATTCCGAATTCTCTATCCAACCTCAAAAGCTGGACTTAGGCAGTTTGTGTCTGGATGTATTGGAATCGCTGCAAGATCGGTTTCAGGAAAAAGGCCAGACGGTTGAGCAAGATATTCCCTCCGATTTGCCAATGGTCCTGGCCGATGGCGAACGGGTCCGCCAAGTCATCGTCAATTTACTGGACAACGCGATTAAGTACACACCGGTCGGCGGCCTGATCAGCGTCACCATTCTGCACCGAACCACGCAGAAGGTTCAGGTGAGTATCTGTGATAATGGACCAGGCATTCCGGAGGAAAAGCGGGAACGCATCTTTGAGGATCGCTATCGCTTGAAGCGGGATGCGGAAAAGGAAGGGTATGGCATTGGCCTGTCCCTTTGCCAGAGGATCATCCGGGCCCATTATGGCCAGATCTGGGTTGATTCCAGCCCCAATCGAGGCAGTTGTTTCCATTTCACCTTGCCCGTCTTTCGGCAGTGAGTCCTATCCGTTTTGGGCAAGGCCAGCACTTCCTGAATAGCCTGTTGCTGCGTTGCCCCTTTGCCCAAAAGCCTTAACCATAGGGTTTTAGGGGTGGGTGGAAGCTGGTTGAGTAAAATCATGGCCGCCTTCAAAAGGGACGGCAGGAAATAGAGGCTGGGTAACCAATCTGGAGCGGCAGCCGCCCCCAACCCGCTTAGTTGTCGCACGCTGTTGCTAACCCCCGGATAGGGTGTTAGTTGTTTAAACCCTGGAAGATTCCGGCGACGGGGGCTGGGGTTCACTTTCCCGATCGGGGCTGGGCTGCTGCGGCAGTTCCAGAAAGTCGCGCACATGGCGCAGGTAGGTGGGGGCATCTTCCAGCATGGGGAAGTGAGCCGTGTCGGGAATTTCAATATAGCGAATCCGGTCATTCAGGGCGGCGGCGCGGCGACCCAGTTCGGCAGGAATAATGATGTCGCGATCGCCCGCTACCAGCAGGGTGGGCACCTGAATCCGGCTAAACTCCTGGGGCATTACCTCGGCGGCTTGTTTGCTCACCGAGGTGAAAATGGTGCCCAAAGCGGCTTCGTAATCCGCCATCAAAAAGTCATTCAGGAAAGAGCGGCTGACTTCGCTTGGCAGGGGACGGTGCAGGAAGCGCTGCATGAACAGGCGGTCCATGAAGGGCAGGCCATAAAGCCAGCGGGGCCGAAATTTGACCACATAACCGCCAAATTTGTAAAAGGCGGCGAAGGCTTTTTCGTCATAGTCAAAGATGCCGCTGCAGGTGAGAATGGCCCGTTCCACTCGGTCGGGATAGCGATTGACAAAAAAAGTGGCAACGGACGCTCCCATGGAGTGGGCATTGATCGAAGCCCGTTGAATTCCCAGCCGATCCAACAGGATGGCCAGATCTTCGGCATAGGTATCCAGTTCGTAACTCGGTGGTTCGGTGGCTGTTGCCATCTGGTCGGTGCCGCTGGGCTCCGATGCCGATCGCTGGGAGCGACCAAAGCCACGCAGGTCATAGAGCAAGCAGTCAAAGGCATCGGTTAGGGACTGGGCCGTGGAGTACCAGTAGCGGGCCGAACCACCCCAGCCATGCAAGAACACCAGCACTGGCTTGTTGCCGGAGGGTTGGGGTTTGCCGGAGGCGGTGACCCACTCGTAGTAGTGATCAATGCCGCGAACCTGAACGTAAGGCATGGCTGAAATCGGGTAGGAGTCTGAACAGGGGTGGGTGAAGGAAGAAGGGGAGAGGGACTTAGGGTGAGGGCCAGAGCCTTACATCTCTCCTGGGGTTGGCAAACGCAATTCTGTAAACCTCCTTATTTCTCCGAAACCACCAGGGTGCTGGAGGCGGATCGGCCAAATTCCTCCGGAGCATACTGCAAGTGGGCTTCTGCGCCGGGATAGAGGAAGTTGCCGGGGGTGACGGACCGCACCAGATAGTGCAGGCTGTAGACGCCGGGTTCCAGGCGATCGCCGTAGGCCACCACGCGATCGCGGTGGATGGTCTCGTATCCCAGTTGCCAGCTATCTCCCTGGGCCTGGAAATAGGGCGTGCTGGTCTGGAAGCTATTATCCACTGCTTCGAATCCGGCGGGTAGGGGATCGGTGATCACCACATGATCGACGGCATGGTCAGTGATGATCTCCAGACCCACATCATAGACCTGGCCCGCTTGGACTTTCAGCGGCTCTGGCGCTACCAGCCCAGTCTTGAACAGAACCTTGTCCTGATTGGCCGGACGCAGGCTGCGGGTTACCCGCAGGCCATTCAAGCGACCGGGTTGGTCGCCCTGCAGGCGATAGCGGTAGGCCACCAGATAGTGCAGCAGGCCATTACCGGACTTCTTCAGCACCAGATCCTGGCGGTTGCGGGGCAGTTCGGCCATCGGCACTCGGATGTCCTGACTGGGATTGCGATAGCCCTCAAAGGTGGCGCTTCCCAGGGACTTGCCAGCCAGTTGGGCCGTAGCCTGGAAACTG
>Ga0272446_1002353_pt1 | contig 25951 bp, 24 predicted proteins | sample YNPCB0061_FD_194587 | JGI IMG/M metagenome (GOLD analysis project Ga0272446, IMG submission 194587) | Hot spring microbial mat communities from Yellowstone National Park, WY, United States - YNP-CB-006-1 | ecosystem: Environmental > Aquatic > Thermal springs > Hot (42-90C) > Sediment | place...
CTTGCAGGACTTGGGAGTGAATCTCTTTGTACCAGGGTCTATCCTGCTTCAAGCCAACCAAAGAACGCTTCTGCCCATAGTAATCAGGCTGCTCTCTTGGTTCAGCGATGCTGCAAGTCAATGGGCAGGCATTGACATTACAGCGGTTCATCTCCCACCAGTCGAACCTATCTGCCAACATCCAATTGTATTGACAGCGCAACATCTCCAGCCAGCGGCTCATCAGACACCGTTGCTCGTAAGTTGGCTGTAGTCGATACTGGTAGGCAATTCGCATATAATGAGTGTAGCATGAATAGCATACGGTGATATGAAAAACGACTTTGTATCAAGCGGTCGGTCGGTGTCAGATCTCAAGGCTCATCTGGTTTTGACTACCAAGTATCGGTGCAAGGTGCTGACCGGAGAAATGCTTCAACGGCTGACGGATGTGGTCATCGACCTTTGCGAGAAGTGGAACTGCAAGATGATTGAGTTCAACGGTGAAGCGGATCATATTCACCTGCTGTTTCAGTATTACCCTCAGCTTGAACTGCCCAAGTTCATCAGCAATATCAAATCCGTCTCCAGTAGGCGCTTACGATCAGAGTTTGCTGATCAGGTTTGGAGGTTCTACCGAAAACCCGTTCTGTGGAATGAGTCATACTTCATCGCTAGTTGCGGCAGCGTTACTGTCTCGGTTTTGAAGCGATACATCGAGCAGCAAGACTCTCCGCATCCGACTGTCGATGGGGCATCGAGCCCCATCGACAGTCCGGCATCTCATCCCGACACTCACCCTGTCGGTTAGAGTGCGGGGCTTCCCGCCGAAGAAGCTAACCTGCATCCCTTACCGGAATCACTGCTGGGGAACTGTCGGTTTGCCCATTACGTCCGGTAAACTGGAATCCCTGATCCCTGGACTCTGAATCTCTGGATCGCAGTTGATCGGAAGGTGCTGCTTCTGCTTAACCGCAGCCAGGTATACTAAGGAGTCCAACAATTACCGACGATAGTGTAGTTGAACCTGATGAGATACCTGACCCAACCAGCCTGGGCTCGCCGCAAGCATTCCCGTCGTTGCACCGGCAATCTGACTCGCAAGGAACTGGATTTGTTGCTCCTGGCAGGCTGCTCCTGTTTGATGACACTGTTGTCTCACCCGATCGCCCATGCGGCCTCGGTTCAACCAGTGGCCAGTCATGGTCGCATCCTGGCGACTCAGGTCAGCATGACCCCGCTGAATCTGAGCAGCCAATTTCATGTTCTGAAGCCTACCAACTCAGCCGAAATCACCGAAGAAGAGGACGTTTAGCAGGGGGTGAAATTCCGTAACATCTAGTTACCCAATAAATGTGCGACCTGCTCAAATACTTTCGTCAGACAGGCCAAATCTGGCTTACCTTACCGCACTTTAACCTGCCAGAGAATAGCGCTCCTATGGTTGAAACTGGGTCAGCAACCAGGCTCCCACTTGGGATTGGTCGGTTTCTCGACTGCGACGGAGGGCTGCTTCCAGGGTGGCGATCGCCAGTCCCGGTAAGACCTGAGAAACCTGAATCCGGTGACTGCCCTGATTGGCAATGGCATAGGCAAGAATTTGAGCATTTTGCCCATCGACTACCCAATATTCGGCAACGCCCAACTCTTCATACAGGGCTCGTTTGGTTCCCACATCATCCAGCAAAGAAGATTTCGCCACCTCAATTACCAAATTTGGGGCCGGATACTGATCCAGATTGACAATTCCGGTTCCACTGGGGATAGCTTGAGCCCGGCTGCCAAGGTAATAGGAGACCTCTGGCTGACATTCACGCAAACCCATTTTGCGTAGAGTGGTGGTGTCCAAACCAGTCGCGGGAATTCCCCTCAGGGCAGCAAAAAGGTTCACTGCAAAAATGATGATCACATGGTCTGAACCGTGATCAAAGCTGACTGGCAACATCTCGATCCGGGCATGTCCCTGATAGTAGTAGCTCTTCGCTTTTTCAAAGACCGGGTCTTCAATCACCTGGACATACTCATCCCAAGGCATGGCGATCCAGGTATCTGTGGATGGTTTGGTTTGTACATCGATCATGATTAAACCCTCCTACCCAGCAGTTAAACCTGTTTCCTAAGTCAAGTCTACTCAAGGTTTCAAGGCAAGTGCCCTGGCCATCAGGTGACCTGGGGCAGCGTCGTCCAGAGGAAAACAATGAAGGTGGCCAGGGCTAACAGCAAATGGATTAACTTACCTACCAGCGTGCCCACCACAATGCCCAAAGCCGCCTTGAAGGCCACTACCAAATCACGGCGAAACAAAAACTCGCCGATCATGGCTCCCAAGACCGGCCCCAGAATGATGCCCAACAGCGGTCCCCCGATCGGTAAGGCTGGCAGTAAGCCCAAAATGCCAACTATCAGGCCAACCACAGCGCCGATTTGACCCCATTTGCTGGCACCGGCTTGCTTCGCTCCCAGATAGGTGGCCAGAAAATCAATGCCGATGCTCAATAGCAAAGCCACCAGGGCCACTGGCAAGGCCACGCTGACACTGCCAAAGCCTTTCACTAGTCCCCAGGCCACGACAGCCAGGGCAACAAGCGCAACACCAGGTAACATCGGCACGATCGCACCAATTACTCCAATCGCCATCACAGCTACCAGCAGCCAGTAAAGCCAGGTCAGATTTGCCATCTTTTTACCCAGTGGACAGTCTTTATTTATCCTAAGACAAGCCTCCAGTCATGGAGCGAGATTGCAATGGGATCGTACTCCGACCGTCAGTCAACTCAGCCCCAATCCGCTCCGACCATTGCCGACATTCGCCCCGCTGATGTTAACCAGGTGTTTCAAAATGCGGGCCACTCGCAGTAAGTTACTTTGCTCATTTGAAAGGAGCGTGAAATTATGAGAAAGAGCAAACTCTCTGCGATCTTGCCGAACCAGCTTGATGAATAAATAATCGTAGCCATTCGTGACCAGGCCAAAAATGGGGCGTTCTGGGTGTGGGGTTGCGGCCATATAAGCCAGTGTTTGGGGCACTGCCTGCAAGACATTGAAGCCGCCTCGCTTCCCTTCAATGATGACTAGCCAAAATTGTTCCTGGAGGGTCAGGGCATCAATTCGCCCTTCCAGTGTTACAACGCCTTCCTCTGCATCCACGACTGTTTGCACTTCGACCCAGGCTTCACCCCGAACCCGATAGGGCGGATCACACAATCCCAACGCATCTAAAAGTGGGGATAGCAGAATAATATTGAGCGTTCCTTCATTCACCTCTCCCTCTTCTAGGTAATGAAGGTTGCGGGCAGAGATCCGCTCCAGGGCAATTTTTTCATGGGCTGTCAGTTCTGGCATAGCTTCTTCCCACTCAAAGAAGAAATGAGGATCGGAGCTACGCCGCAAATTTAGTTTTGTTTCGACATCGCGAAAACTAAGAATTGCTTTCGCGATCGCAGTAACTTGAGCCATAGCCTTGCACCTCCTGTACTTTCTTGAGAGTGCTGCCCTTAATTCAGTTGATCACCGAAGGGAGTAACGGTCATGCTTGCTTCTCTGAATCAAGGAACAGACGCTAGGGAAAAAACGGCCAGACAGACAGGTGTTGCTGAGTTAGGCCAGCCTTGCATCTGTGTTTATAAATTAAAGACACCTCGATTCATTCAAAATTATTGAGAATAAAGTCGTATTATTGAGAATTGCTTGCGAGGTTTCAAGGATTTCAGCTATTGGCAAATCTATTTTTCGAGCTGCCCTTAAGTATTCCTATCTACTCGCCTGAATATTTTTCGTTGTAACACACCATACTTTATTCATACCCCATTCATACGCCGTTCTCCATGGGGAAACCTAACTCCAGCAGGGCGCTCGGAGAACTCAACCAGTGGTAGTCGTGGGGTGGTTTGCAAATTTTCACACAGTGCGCTCAGGCTTGCAGGGTTTCCTGATCCTGGTCAATGGCTTTCTTGTAGGCACTAATAAAGTGATTGGGAGCGACATCTCCGGCATATTCAACAAAGCCCCACAACTGTCCTGTATGGGCAAAAATCATCTGGCCATTCAGTCCTGGGGTGATGGTGGGGGGAGCAAGGGGAATAGCATCGGCTACATTTACCACCCGATAGTGGTTGGGCACCAGTCGGTTGTGAGCCCGGGCGAAAGCTACATCCCCCACACGGGGACTGGCGTAGGTATACAGATGGAGTTGAGGTCTCAATGAGGGAATTTGAATCGCCAAATCCATGGCCGCCAGTGTGGCCAACGATGCCCCTAGACTGTGTCCTGTAACATAAACAGGAAGAGTCTTGTCCAGGCTCTTTGCTATATCCACAACCTGTTGGGCAATGGATCCATAAATGGTGGCAAATCCGTGGTGTACTTTGCCGATAAATTTAAAGGGTGAGAGATCTGTATATTCGAGCTGTTGGACTAGAACATTTTGAATCCACTCATTGGTTTGCTGTGTGCCTCGAAATGAAATAATGCTGTGCTGGGACGAGGTTAGCACAAACCCCCAGTACACTGGATTCAGCCATTTGACCACAACCACCTGGCTGGCTGCTCCTTCCACTACATTTTGCAGTTGTTCCAGATTTTCCCGTAGGGGGTCGGGCGGCAACACCTGAGTTTCAGCCGTCACATCAATTTTTCGAGTGGTGGTGGCTTCTTCTGGCCCAACCAAGGATTTTACCTGAATGTAACCGGCAAAACGAGGGTCAAAGCTAGGCAGAGAGACAATTGAGCCATCGTAGTCTGAAACAATGGTTCCTTTCAGATACTGTTCGGTTCCCAGTCGGTTGCACCGAATCAGGAGTTTGGACATTTGTCGATTATAGGGTTGCTTGGGATCAGTTAACTGCATGGAATTGGTGATGCTTTGAATCTTTTGTGCTGCAACGGTGTCACCCGAAAAAGCGGTTTGCAGGTACTGCTCCACGTAGGTATCGGATTGCTGAGCTAATTTGCCTAATTCCGTCTGTCGAAGTTGCAACTCTCGCACCTGCAAAAATTTGTGGGTGCTGGTTAGCAACCCTCCGGTCGCCAGCAAACCCAGCAGTACTTTTCGGCGTTGAGGGCTGCCTGCACCATCTCCTATGCGGCCAGCAATTCCGATGGGGCGGAGAGGTTCCTGGGTGATGTCCTGGGTCTCTCTGGCTTGACCCGTTTCGTAATACTGGGTGGTGGCCTGTCCCACGACCCAGGTAAAGGTGAAACAGGCGGCGGATAGGGCCAGGGGGGCAGTGGCTGGCAACAGAATCCCCAGACCAACGATCAGGATCCAAGCCAGGAAAGCCATGGCCAAGGCTCCCACACCGCCAAATAAATTGCCTGCGATCGCCAGGATATCTTGCCCCCGCGGATAGCCCCAGAAGGTGCCAATATCTCGCATTAGCTTAAGGGTCGCCAGACCAACCAGGATCAGGGACAGGCTAAACAGATTAGGCCAGGGGTTCAACCCAAGCAAGGCGGCAAGCAGGGCGTATTCAAAAATCAGCGTTCGAATTGCTCGGTTGGGCGAAGTCAGCCAGAGATTTTGCTTAATCTGGGCCATCCATTCAGCAAGAGACTGAGTCATCGCAATGTTGGGAGGAATTGAACGGTGGGTTTGATGAGATGAGGTCTAGCGTCTACCAAAAGAAACGGCAACCCCAAATTCCAGACAAAATTTTAATCCGCGATCGCAACAGGATTCATCCGCTGTAAAGCTTAATTATCGGGCTGGCACGGTCCACCAGGCCAGGGCATAGTCTTGAACTGGTTTATTGGCTTGCTTTTGAAACTGCACGCGAATTTTATAGCGCCCGGTTTGGGGAATTTTGAAAAAGATATGTTGCACGCTATCTACGTTGCTGATGGAAGAGGCAAGGCTCTGGGCTGTATCGGTATCTTCTGCCCGCATCAAAAACAGATGCAGGGTGTTCAAGCCGCGATCGCGGAAACTTTCCCCCAGGTCAAATTCACCGTTTTGATTCTGATCCAGCAGTTCCACTAACCGATCCCAGACCAGGGTGATTGACGCAAAACTGCCAGCCTGCAGCGGTTTTTCCAGAACATAGTCCTGAAAGGCCGGTGGCGACTCCGGCTGACTGGGGGTAGCGGGTGCGGTTTCACCTGGCCCGACGCTGCCATAGTCCCAGCCAATTGGCGAAATGGGTTGCCTGCTCGCCCATTGGCCAGCACTAAACTGTTGTAAAGCTCGAAAGGCATTAATGTGACCGCTACCCATCTGAATGCTGAGGGGGATCTGGGGGTTGCGATAGGCATCGGAGTCCAGCCAGGTGAGATTGTTTTTATCCAGCAGGGTTCGGCTCATGCTCAAATTCAGACCATTGCCTTCATCTTTGATCTTGTCCGCCGAATTCAGCAGCACTGCTTTCATGACTTCATGCTGGCGGGCTGCCAGAGTCCAGGGCAGGGAACATTGGCCCTGGTGGCAGACGGTTCGCAGTTGGCGATCGCCATACTCCTGTAACAGGGCGACGGTTGCGGTCACATGGGGGGCGGCAAAGCTGGTGCCACTGGAAGTGTTACTGCCGCCGCTGAGGCTGACCATGGCTATGTCGGACCCAGGGGCCACCAGCCCAATGGCGCGACGGGTGCCTACATTACTTTCAACGCCCGCGATCGCGGCGCCTCCGGCTCCGGTGGAGTCGCCTAAGTTGGCGAAATCGACTTTCCGGTAAATCCCCTCAATCCGGGTACTAAACGCCACATTGATCGCATTAAAGTTATCGGTTGGGATGGAGATTCCCCCTTTGCCCTGATTGCCAGCCACCACATAAAGCACATTGTGCACCCGGCTTGACCAGTCCACACACTGGGTCAGAAGCGCATTGCCATCCAGGACGGGGTTGGGGCGTGGATCCTGTCGCAGCGACTCCCCAAAACTGAAATTGATTGCCCGCACATCGCCGCCATTTTGCAGTGCCACATGCTGGGCTGACAGACACTCCTCCGGCTGGCCATAGCGTTTGGGTGTTCCGGCAGCAGCAGAATACAGGCGGGCATCTGGGGCCACTCCCCGTACTCCCTTGGCTCGACTTACCATAATGCTGGCAACGTTCTGAGCATGGGCGTCCACATTGCTGTTAGAGCGAGCCGGAATATTGCGAAAAAATACTCGGGTAGGATACACACTGCGGTTTTGGGCCACCGCCTTATCTACACCAAATTTACCAGGACGGCCAATTTCCACCTGCCCGATGGCAATTTTGCGCCCGGTCAGATTGTAGGGGGCCTGGTGCAACCGCAGCGCATCAATACCCGCAGCACCAACGGAAACATTGATCCGTCCCGTTTCCTTCGCAATCGGTTTGGGCGGAGAGCCCGCCAGCGCCACTGTTCCCAGCCAGAACGTACTACATCCACTTGCCGCAACGGCCAATGTTTTGAGTAACTTCCACTGCAACACGAACGTTTCTCCCGCAGGACTAAACCGACTAACCAGCGCCGGTCAGGCTATTGCGCTCGGTCAATCAAACCCATGATGGGTTCGGAACATTTCCTTGAAGCTCAATTTGCTGCACCCGTACCGTGTTCCTAAGAATCAGCCCATAGCCTGTCCATAACACCATGATGACTAGACCCGATGCTCCGTCATATAGCAATCCTAATTTGATTTGTGAATACCTGGATGGTGAAAGGGCTTTGTGAGAAGGATTTCCTGCGGAAACCTTTCACAATCCTGCTCGGATCGCTATAGAACTTGGACTATCTTCAGTTTCTGCTAGGGGTGGCCCCTTGACCAGATCAAAAAGTTGAAAAAAGCCAAGCATAAAGATTTAGCGAGGAAACTTACGGATCCAGTCTGAGCCACTGTCACATTTTGTTAAAATAACTACACCAGAGGCTTTCACTTAGGAGGACATCGCCAGCTATGATTCAACCTGCATCAAAGAAGTCTGTTGTCATTGCCCCCTCTATTTTATCTGCGGATTTTAGTCGCCTGGGTGACGAGATCCGGGCAGTGGACGCAGCCGGAGCAGACTGGATTCATGTCGATGTCATGGATGGTCGCTTTGTTCCCAACATCACCATTGGTCCCCTAATTGTTGAGGCCATCCGTCCAGTGACCCAGAAGCCATTGGATGTTCACCTGATGATTGTGGAACCAGAAAAATACGTGGCTGACTTTGCCAAAGCGGGAGCGGATATCATTTCCGTTCATGCCGAGCACAACGCCTCTCCCCATTTACATCGCACCCTCTGTCAAATCCGTGAATTGGGTAAGCAGGCTGGGGTAGTGTTGAACCCCTCTACTCCCCTGAATTTGATTGAATATGTGCTGGAAGTGTGTGATCTGGTGTTGATCATGAGCGTCAACCCTGGTTTCGGTGGCCAAAGCTTTATTCCGGAGGTGGTGCCCAAGATTCGTCAACTGCGGCAGATGTGTGACGAACGGGGATTGGATCCCTGGATCGAAGTTGACGGGGGGCTGAAAGGCAACAATACCTGGCAGGTGCTGGAGGCTGGAGCCAACGCCATTGTGGCTGGTTCTGCGGTCTTTGGGGCCAAGGACTATGCAACGGCAATCGAAGGAATTCGCAACAGTCGCCGTCCCGAGTTGGCAGCCGTCTAATTCCTGGCTTAGTAATTGGTTGATGATGGACAGGCTCTCTTTGTCAGGGGAGCCTGTTTTTTCTATGGAATGGCCCTCTTACATCGATCTCCTGTCTCGCGGTAGAATCAAAGGCTTGTGTTCAACTGAAAATTCCCTATGACGCAGCAGTTCCGGATTACGCTTCTCCCTGGCGATGGGATTGGGCCCGAAATTATGGCGGTGGCCGTCCAGGCTCTGACCACAGTGGGACAACAACTCGACCTGGCTTTTGCATTTCAGGAAGCCCTGATCGGCGGGGCGGCGATCGACGCCAAAGGAGAACCGTTGCCAACTGAAACCCTGGACTGTTGTAGGAAAAGTGATGCGGTCTTGCTGGCGGCCATTGGTGGCTATAAGTGGGACACTCTGCCGCGTCATCTGCGTCCAGAAACCGGGTTATTGGGTTTGCGTGCAGGGTTGGAATTGTTTGCCAATCTGCGCCCAGCTAAAATTTTGCCCCAGTTGATTGATGCTTCCACCCTGAAACGGGAAGTGGTGGAAGGGGTAGACATCATGGTGGTGCGGGAACTGACTGGAGGGGTGTATTTTGGTCAGCCCAGGGGGGTTTTCCCAATGGAGACGGGTGAAAAGCGGGGGATCAACACCATGACTTACACCGAAGCGGAAATCGATCGCATTGGGCGGGTGGCGTTTGAAACGGCGCGCAAGCGAGGCAAGAAATTATGTTCGGTGGATAAGGCGAATGTGTTGGAGGTTTCCCAGCTCTGGCGCGATCGCATCACCGCTCTAGCAGCCGACTATCCGGACGTGGAACTGTCTCATATGTACGTGGACAACGCTGCCATGCAACTGGTGCGTAACCCCCGGCAATTTGACACGCTTGTTACCAGTAACCTGTTTGGCGATATCCTCTCCGACGAAGCGGCGATGCTGACCGGCAGTATTGGCATGTTGCCTTCGGCCAGCCTGGGATCTGCTGGCCCTGGCGTCTTTGAACCTGTCCACGGTTCCGCCCCTGACATTGCCGGACAGGACAAAGCTAATCCCCTGGCGATGGTCCTCAGTGCTGCCATGATGCTTCGTTATGCACTCAACCAACCCATCGCAGCCGAGCGGTTGGAGCAGGCTGTCATGCAGGTTCTGGATCAGGGCTATCGGACCGGAGATATTTGGTCTGAAGGAATGACCCCTGTGGGTTGTCAGGCCATGGGTGCAGCCTTGAACCAAGCCTTGACGGCGATCGCTGACTGAAGCGTCCAGCCCCTGAATTTATTGAGCTACACTTGATGAACTGGCTAGTCCGGTAGAAAAAAGTGAGCCATTCCTCAATTCTGAGCTATCATCGTCCCCAGTTTTAGATGCGGATTCGTCAGGTTCGAGGGATTACGTCTCTTTCCCTGAGAGCGATCGGCTAAAGGTGGAGCAAGGCGCAGTGAAAAACTGATACTTCCCCCTTGTCGCAGTCGTACATATATACTAGAGTCAAGCAAAAGAGAAGGGGAAAACCGGTGGTTTACGTCTCACAAAAGCAGCAACCGCAAAACAGAGTGGATGAAGCAGATTTCACAGCATGGTTAGATCCTGCGTTGATTCGTTCGGCTCGCCTGATCTATACGACCTTCTATGAAGTACACCCTGGGCTGATCCAACGGCCCATTGGTGTTGCGATCAATCGGTTTACCCATCGGGGTAAGTTAATCTTTTCCGGTAAGCCCGTCCTGTTGCCGGAGGAATCCTTTATTCCCTTTAGCCAGATCGAGTCGGAGCTGTATTAAGTGCTCTTCCTGCTGGCCTGGCTGACTGTGTTTTGTTTAGGTGCAGCGGTCGGTAGCTTTCTCAATGTTGTGGTTTATCGCCTGCCCGCAGGCATTTCTCTGCTCTACCCGCCCTCTCGTTGCCCTGCTTGCTTGCATCGGCTGAAGGTCAGGGAAAATGTGCCAGTTCTGGGGTGGATCTGGCTAAAGGGGCGCTGCAGTCATTGCGGCCAGCCAATTGCAAAGCGCTATCCGCTGGTTGAGGCTGTAACTGGGGCGCTGTTTCTGGTCCTATTTCTCTTGTTTGGTCTGTCCTGGCAAACCCTGGGCTACTGGTTTCTATTTAGCTGGTTACTGGCCCTTGCCCTGATTGACCTGGATACCTTGACCTTGCCTAATTCGTTGACCCAGTCAGGATTGGTGGTTGGCCTGCTATTCCAGTTGGTGGTTGGCTTTGCGGCTACATCGACCCTGGCTGGCGGTTTGGCTCAGGTGATAGGTGGTGTGATGGGAGCCGTGGTGGGGCTCTGGTTGGTCGATCTGGTTATTCTGTTTGGTTCTATGGCGCTTGGACAGCCCGCAATGGGAGGTGGGGATGCCAAGCTGGCGGCTATGATGGGAGCCTGGTTAGGCTGGAAATATTTGCTCCTGGCTGGTTTTTTAGCCTGTTTACTAGGAGCCTCAGTGGGAACAGGGGCGATCGCCCTAGGTCGGTTGCAGCGTCGTCAACCCATGCCGTTTGGTCCGTTCCTGGCCCTGGGGGCAATGCTGGCCGTGTTATTTGGAGAACCGCTGCTTTCAGCCTATTGGCAGTTGTTCTAGAAAACTTCCAGTTGAATTTCTGGGGACAGCAACGCAAGACCGGGTAGTGGAGGTTGTGTCGCGTTGCAATAGAGCCTTGATGGACAGAGCCTTTGCTGTTGCGTCGTTCTTGATTAGTAGGCTGATTGTTAAGCTCTTGGCAGGTTCAATCTTTAGGCGTCTAGTTTGGGGGTGTCTGAATTTTCAGCGCTGACGAAATTTTGCAATTCCTGGAATGCGGTTTCCAGATCAGTAATCAGGGGCGCAAGACCCTCTAGATTTTCGGCCAGTGCTGTCTCTTCAATGTGGGCCGCAATTTCTTGCATGGATTTGATGCCGCTGCTGGCTGTGGCTCCTTTAATGCAGTGGGCGGTTTGACCAATGGCAGCCAGATCGGCTAGGGCAAAGTTGCTTTTGAGAATGCCAAGGTAGGTCGGCAGCAACTCCACCAGAGTATTCAGTAGTTCCAATTCGAACTCGTAGGTGTTGTTGGAGACGAGGTGGAGGTAGTTCCAATCGATCTGCAACTGGGTGGGGATTGAGTCATCCATGTCCTGTAGTAGAACTGGGACTTTTGTCAAAAGGTGGGTGTAAAGCATTTTGTTGTAGATGCAATCCATACCTAACGATCTTGCCTACCTTAGCATCGGCATGCGATCGCCGAACTCGTAGAGAATGCCGAAATTTTGGCCGACTTTCTCAAAATTCGTTTTGAATCCCGTAGAAATACGTGGATCCCAAACCGGATGGATCGGGTCTACAATGACAATTTTGTCTTTTTTGGCAGGCGGAATGGGCAGGAGTTAGTGGTTTGATGGAAGACGAGGCCGAATGAGGATTATCTAAAGTGGCTGAAACTCTCTATAAAGAGGATTTGAAGATCTTTGGATATTTCCAGATGATCAGCTGTAACCACTAGGCCAATGCCACTCAATAGCGTGGGATGGCTGTGAGTTGGGGTGGCTGTGAGTTAGGATGACGGCCCAGTCTGAGATCGCTTATTTACCAAAGCGGAGGGCAGAAAGGCGTTGGTGCGCTTTGGGATCGAGGGAGTTTGCCAGCCGACGCCTGGAAGGCTTTTGGGAAACTTGTTTGCGTTGTACCCGCTGATCGGCTAGGTCCACATCTGCGGCTAATCGTTCGGCTGACATCCACTCGGCGCCGTAACCGACAACGGTTAATTGTTGCGCCCGGTCAGATGTGGCAACAATGAGGCGATATTGGAAGCGGCGAATGTCCTGACGGAAGGCGGCACAGGTTTTTTCGATGAAGGTGTCGGCTGTTTGCCCAAAGTCGGTGTAGTAGATCGATAGCTGTGGGGTAATCACTTCCCGACTGCCCGGAGTATCGCGATATTGGGCATCAAAAACAATCTGAGTTTCGTAACCCTGAAAGGCGCTGTAGTTGGCTAACCGTTCCACCAGACAGCGGCGGGACTCTTCCAAACCAATGCGATCGCGCAATTGGCGGAGCTCATGCCATGTCCCGACGACGTTATAGCCGTCTACTAGCAATAAAGCTTGTAGGGAAGGGCGGGACATAGGGATAAGCCAGGTGTTGCAACAGAAGAACCCGATTGAAAGAGTGGCAAGCAAGTGCCAAGAGCCAAAGCACAGGCTTAAATCAGCAGATTGCTCAGCAGGCAGAGCCATTGAACCTATATCTTTGATTTTGCCACAGTTTGTTGCAATCTGTTACGAATCGCGGCTTTCTGTGGCATGGTTGGTGGCGGACTGGCGCAGGCCATTGAGGATGGCTTGGGCCTGTGGCGACAATCCAGTGAATCGAATCCGCACACAATCAGGGGTTTCGGCTGGTTTGTTCAGTACCTTGGCATAGAAATCGAGCGCTTGTGTGTCTGGGTTAGCCGGGTCCAGCAAGTTGATTTTAAGATTGCTAAGTTGGGGTAGGAAATGATCGGGCTGAAATTCAGCTTCTTTCTCCGACAATCGCATCAACTCGCCCTGAAACAGGGTACCAACCAGATGTTTCCCTTCCAGAACGGTGTAGCGGAGTGGGATGGGGGTTGGCAAGGAACAGAAGATCTGAGTTTGTTCCGATAGAAAAATATTAAACTTCGCATCAATGCCACTGACTTCATAGAGGGTCAGGGGCTTTTTGATGCCCTTGGGTTCCACCTGGAACTGATCACTCACTTTCACAACGGGACCGGCGTCGTGGTAGGTGTATTCCGAAATCAGAATCTGACGGCCTACGGTGTAGGACTCAATGCGGGAGGCCAGGTTGACGTGGTTGCCAGTAGCAGTGTACTTGGCCCGTTTCTGGGAGCCGATGTTACCCACCACTACTTCACCCGTGTTAATACCAATTCCCATTTCAATGGTTGGCAGGTTCTGTTGCTGGTTTTGTTGATTCACCTGTTCCATAGCTTTCTGCATGGCCAAGGCACAGGCGATCGCCCGCTGGGAGTCATCTTCCCGCTGTATCGGAGCCCCAAACAGAACCAGGATGCCGTCGCCGATGATTTCATTGATCGTGCCCTGGAACTGGGCGACTGTATCGGACATGACTGCCAGATAGAGGTTGAGCACTGTGACTACCTTTTCCGGCGGCAACCATTCAGAAATGGCTGAGAATCCCCGCAAATCGGTAAACATGATGGTGACCTTGCGACGTTCGCCCCCCAACCGTTGGCCGCCCGGTGTTTCTAATAGACTGGCCACTACCTCATCCGTCAGGTAACGACCAAAAGTGCGGCGCAGATCAGCAGCGGAGCGGGCCACATAGGCTGTGATGGCAACCGCTGAGCCAAGCAAGGCCATCAGCGACGGCACCAGGGGAATCCACCAGCCTTGTAGAAAGACCAGAAAACTGATACCCACCAGGCAACCGGCGGCTAGGACAATGCCAATAATAGCTGCCAGCCGCCGACCCAGCCCATCGTAACGGGGCATCCAGGTAATGATTCCACCGACTCCGGCCCACAACAGGATCCACAGCCACTCCAGCGGTTCTTTCCAGGTTTGGAGAACAGGGGGGCGGCCATCCAGGGCAGCGCTGATAATCTGACTAACCAGGTTGGCATGGATGGTGACGCCAGCCATGCGGGTCGGTGTGGTCAGGGTGCTGCTGTAAGGGACATAGAACAGGTCCTTTAAACTCTCAGATGTGGCTCCGATCAACACGACGCGATCGCGAATCTGGTCCGTTGGCACGTGATTAGCCAGTACGTCGGTCATGCTGACTGTGTCAAACTGTTGAATCATGCCCCGATAGTTCAACAGCACCTGATAGCCGCCCGTACTGGCATGGACATAACCGCCATCGTCGGGCTGAAATAGGGAAAAGACGGCTGGCCCGGCTTTGATTTGTCCGTCTGGAGTTTGGTCAATCTGGATGCCGTGGGCCTGCAAGTAGCGATCAGCCAGCAGCAAGGCGAAACTGAAGATGTTACCGTTCTCCTGGTCTTCCAGGTAGAACAGTCCCCGCCGCACTTTGCCATCCGCATCCAGCACCAGGTCATTGGCGCCGACCTGATCGTTCTGTTTCAGCACAGGCGGAGGGGCAACGGCTGAACTATCGGCACTGGCCTTGATCTTTTGCACCCCAATCAGGTTGGGTGTGGTTGCAAATAACTGGTTCAGGGTTTGATGCCCCGGCTCGACTGGCAGATCCCGATACAGATCTAAGCCGATCGCAACTGGTTTATGGCGTTTCAGATTGCCCAGCAAACGGGCCAGCGTCGCATCAGACATGGGCCATTGGCCAGCCCGTTGCACATCCGACTCGTTGATCTCAACGATCACAATGCGGTTATCCCGCGATTCCGCTGGACGTAGCAGGAAAAACTGGTCCAGCACAGGAAATTCTACCGGCTGCAGTAGACCGGTGTAACGCAGGCCCACAACCGCTGCTGTCACACTGGGAACGGTCACCAAAACACCCCGCCATTGCCAGAGGATGTGCCGTAAACGTTCCCACATAGGCCCTACTTAATCTTGGTTTCTACAATTGGTTCACTGGCAATGGTGGTCAGACCTACGGATTGTAGTAACTCGGTCCAAGCTTGCGCCAGGGAGGGGTTGTTAGGGGTGCTGCGACGCAATCCAACCAGAGTTGTCAGAGTATCATGCCAGATGCCAGCTTCAGCAAAAATTTGCGGGCGATCGCTCGGTTTTGCCTTGGCCAAACTGCGACTCAAGCTATCCGTTGGTGAAATGCGTTCAACCCATCCCCCTGTAGTGGGATTCGTACTGGGACGCAGGGGATCACAAACCAAACTGATGTACCAGTGATACTGCTGGCCGACTTTCAAAGCTGGAGCGTCCGCTGGTAACTCGAAATACAGGACAGCGGGACTGTCTGGGATCTTAAACGTGCTTTGATACAGCACTTCCGTGTCATCGTTGCCCAGCAGCAGGAATTCTCCAGTTCGAATAGAAGTCTTAGGAACAAACACGAAAAAGCTGGGCCGATCCACCAGGGTAAGTCCGATTTGCCCCGTGGGCATGACCGGAATCAGGTTAATCGCCTGTTCCTGGCAAGCTCCCCGCGAGGCTCCTCCTGCCGTAGCTGGTGGAGCGCCCAGGTTGCGGGGTTTGAACGTCAGGCTGACTAATTGGGGGGAGGGGGCGATCGCCGGAAGGGTGGATGGAGGAAACAAAGTCGGTGGTTGAGTGGGTAAACCGGTTGCCAGAAGCGTCAGGGGAAGCAGAGATAACAATGGGACAGATGGCATAAGGGTCATGGGTGCCCTCTCAGGGTGGTAAAGAGAAAGATAGGCTACTGGAATTGCAATTTGGGTTGACAGGCGAAGGTCATGAACCCGGAAATTCCTCCAGTTAAACCGAAGTGGCAACGGCTAGCCAGCAATGTTCTTGGATGGAGAACCAGTACTGAGCCGGAAAGCCTGAAACTCCAGGACTTTCGTTTGTAAGCCGGATCAAACCGCCGTAAAAATTGCTGCAGCCTGATTTTTGGCTTCGAGACGGGTTTCGATCATCCTTAGTATGACCTTCGATCTGAGAAATCCGTGCATCCAATTGGGGGAAGTTGATAATAATTTGTATTCATTTTTGAACCGAGATTCAACTTACTTCAGACGACCATTCCTCTGTTCCCGATTCAGGTCGTGGGGATCATCCAATCTTTATAGAACGGAGTGGGGAAGGGGGAGATGGGGTGTATGGGGAGGTGTCGGGTGTTAGGGAGGTGCCAGGTGTGGAGTGGCAGGCGCTAAATGCGGGGCAGGACTAACCACCCAAAATCCAAAATCTAAAACCCAAAACCCAAAATCCAAAACCTACCACCTAATACCCAACCCCCAATCCCTGACGGCTGACCCCTGGCTAAGTAAGACTTGCGTATATTGACAAGCTGACATAGACTGATTAGCCAAACATGGGGCATTTTACTACCACCCCCAGAAATCCTGTGAACCTGCGTCTGCTGATCCCATTTTTTGATACCAATGCCCAGAGCTGGTCAACCGAGGCGCGTTGGTTACGCTGGTTGACCTTTCTGTGGTTGATGATTGGGCTGGCCGTTGTGTTTTCGGCGTCCTATGCAACTGCCGATGCTGAGCTGAATGATGGGCTGTATTACTTCAAGTTACAGATTGTCTGGATTCTGATTGGTCTGGTGGGGTTCAATCTGGTGGTCCATTCGCCCCTGAGACTGGTCTTGAATGTGGCAAATTGGCTGCTATTGCTGATGTTGGCTTTCATCCTGGCGGCATTGTTGCCTGGGGTGGGTACGACGGTGAATGGGGCAACGCGCTGGCTGTTTGTGGGTCCCTTCCCGATCCAGCCCTCAGAGTTGATCAAGCCGTTTCTGGTGTTGCAAAGCGCTCGCATTTTTGGCCGTTGGGATCACCTGCCCTGGTCGACCCGTCTTACCTGGTTAGGGGTTTTTGCCCTGGTCATTTTTGCCATCTTGCTCCAGCCTAACCTCAGCACCGCTGCCCTGTGTGGCATGATGCTATGGCTGATTGCGCTGGCGGCAGGTATTCCCTATTCCTACCTGGGCAGTACGGCGTTGGTGGGGTTTTTACTGGCGGTGCTGAGTGTCAGTCTGCGCTCCTATCAGCGCCGCCGTATCATGTCTTTTCTTAATCCCTGGGCTGACCCTCAGGGAGATGGCTATCAACTGATTCAGAGCATTCTGGCGGTCGGGTCGGGGGGCCTTTTTGGGAGTGGCTTTGGCCTCTCGCAGCAAAAGTTGTTTTATCTGCCCATTCAATATACGGATTTTATCTTTGCGGTATTTGCCGAGGAATTTGGTTTTGTCGGTTGTATGTTGCTGCTGACGATGCTGGCGGCCTATGGCACGCTGGCTTTGCGGGTTGCGTTCAAGGCCCAGACGTCGGTTTATCGCTTGGTTGCGATCGGCATTATGGTGTTGATTGTGGGTCAGGCGTTGCTGAACATTGGCGTGGCAACGGGGGTCCTGCCGACAACTGGCTTACCTTTTCCGCTGTTGAGCTATGGCGGTAGTTCCATGATTTCCAGCCTGATCTCTGCTGGGTTACTCATTCGGGTGGCCCGCGAAAGTAGTGAGGCTGAGGTGGTGCCGATGCCCCAAGCTCGAATGGAGCGGCCCCGACGGTTGCCATCGCGCCGCCCTACCTGACTGACTGGTAAACTTCTTTCTGCTGGATTCTGTCCGATGGCCAAGCGGAACTGGAGCGACTTCGGTAAGATCGGAACAGTTACTTTGGGGCAACCCAGTTCGCTGGGGGAACCCGGTTCGCGATCGCATTGGGATTATGTTCGAAACCCTGCAGACTCAGCTTTATCAACTAGAACAGTTTGCCAATCGGCTGGTGACGACCCAATTGACGGATTTAACCCCCGTCAGTTTGGGGGTGATTTTTTTGGCTGGTTTGCTCACCAGTTTGACCCCCTGCATGCTTTCCATGTTGCCGTTGACGGTTGCCTATATCGGCGGCTATGAGACTGAAAATCGCTGGCAGGCAGCGACCCAGTCGATCGGCTTTTCCCTGGGGTTGGCCACCACGCTGGCTGGATTGGGGGTGAGTGCGGCTTTCCTGGGTCGTATCTATGGGCAGGTGGGCTTAGGACTACCCATTGTGGTTAGCCTGATTGCCATTCTGATGGGTCTAAACCTGTTGCAGCTACTTCCCCTCCGTCTTCCTTCCTGGGGCGACATGGAGTGGATTTCTGCCGATCTGCCCCCCAGCCTCCGGGCTTATTTGATTGGCCTCACCTTTGGCCTGGTGGCTTCTCCCTGCAGCACGCCGGTACTGGCGACCCTGTTGGCCTGGATTTCCACCACCGAGGATCCCCTGCTGGGCAGTGGCTTACTGCTGACCTATACGGTTGGCTATGCAGCCCCGCTGGTTCTAGCCGGAACCTTTACCGCTACGATTAAGCAAATGCTGGAAATGCGCCGCTGGTCTGGTTGGATTACTCCCACTAGTGGAGTCCTGTTGCTGGGGTTTGGGGTTTTCTCCCTGCTCTCTCGGGTAATGTAGCGATTTGATTTTTCTGTTTAGCTCGACATGACTGTCAACCCATCTTCACCGGAACATCCCACTGGTTGGGGCGCTGCTACCCGCCAGTATTTCAGACGGGAATTGCTGCCGTTGCTGGCAGATCTACGGCTGGCCATTATTCTACTGCTGGCGATTGCCCTGTTCAGTATTTCGGGTACGGTGATTGAGCAGGGGCAAGCGGCTGCGTTCTATCAGGCCAACTATCCGGAACATCCGGCCCTGTTTGGCTTTCTGACCTGGAAGTTGCTGCTGGCCCTGGGGTTGGATCATGTCTATCGCACCTGGTGGTTTTTGGCATTGTTGGTGTTGTTTGGTTCTAGCCTGACGGCCTGCACCTTTACCCGCCAGTTTCCGGCCCTGAAAGCGGCGCGATCGTGGCAGTTCTACCATCAACCGCGTCAATTTGAAAAACTGGCTCTGAGTACGGAACTGGCCGATCGCTCCTTGGCCCAGTTGGTTCCTCTGCTGCAACAGAGACAGTACAAAGTGTTTCAGCAAGGCAGTAGCCTTTATGCCCGCAAGGGACTGGCGGGGCGCATTGGGCCGATTCTGGTCCATGCCAGTATGCTGATCATCCTGGCCGGTTCCATTGTGGGGGCCATGACTGGCTTTATCGGGCAAGAAATGGTGCCCAGCGGCGACACCTTTCAGATTCAAAACATTACCGATGCTGGTCCTTTGGCGGCAGCTCAAATTCCCAAAGATTGGTCGGTGAAGGTCAATCGCTTCTGGATTGATTATTTGCCTTCTGGTGAGATTGACCAGTTTTATTCCGATCTGTCGGTACTGGACGCCCAGGGACAGGAAGTCAAGCGCCAGACGATTCATGTGAATCAACCCCTGCGCTATCGGGGGGTCACTTTATATCAGGCGGATTGGGCGATCGCGGCGGTGCGGGTCAAGATCAACAATAGCCCCATCTTTCAATTGCCCATGGCCCAGTTGGACACGGGTGGCAAAGGCCGCATTTGGGGCACCTGGATCCCCACTAAACCGGATCTGAGCGCTGGTGTTTCCCTGGTGGCCAGAGACTTGCAGGGCATGGTGCTGATCTACGACACCGATGGCAAGTTGATTTCGACGGTCCGAACGGGCATGTCCACCCAGGTCAACGGTGTGACCCTGTCTCTGGTGGACCTGATCGGCAGTACGGGTCTACAAATCAAAGCCGATCTGGGCATTCCCGTCGTCTACTTGGGATTTGGGTTGTTAATGCTGGGAGTGATCATGAGCTATGTTTCCCACTCCCAGATCTGGGCTCTCGAAAAAGACGGTCAATTTTATGTGGGAGGCCGGACCAACCGGGCCCAGGTGACTTTTGAACGGGAAGTGCTGGATCTGTTGGAGCGGTTGCAACCGTCTGCCCAGTCTTAATGGCGTTCTGCCAGCTACAAGTTTTGCACTTTGGGTCTGCTGGAATCTTTAGCCAGGAAAGGGCGATCGGCCAGTGCCTGCCGCCCCTATTCCCCTTCCACCAGCGTTCGATATTCTTCAGATGACAGGGCTTCATCTAGTTCGGTAACGTCAGTGAACCGCACTTTAATCAGCCAGCCCTCCCCGTAGGGATCGTCGGCCAACTGTTCCGGAGCGTCCAAGAGGGGCGTATTGCAGTCAACCACGGTGCCGGACAGGGGCGAATTGAGGTCTTCTACGGCTTTTACCGACTCGATCGTGCCAAACTTTTCCCCTTTTTCCACCGCATCCCCTACCTCAGGCAACTCCAGGAATACAATGTCACCCAATTGGTCGATGGCAAATGCTGTGATCCCGATGGTGGCAATGTCACCTTCCAGGCGGGCATATTCGTGCGAGTCAAGATATTTCAGGTCATCAGGATATTCCAGTGCCATTACGGTTCCTCAAACAAAATGAAGGTTAAGAATGAGAGGGGATCAGGCTAGCCGACGTGGGGTTGTTGACTTAGCGGGCTCTTCGATAGAAGGGGCGCTTAACAACCACTGCCGGATAAAGTTTACCCCGGATTTCGACCTCCAGGGACTGCCCAACCTGGGAAAGGGAAGTTGGCACATAGGCCAGGGCGATCGCCTGCCCTAGCGTAGGGGATTGGGTGCCACTGGTAACCTCGCCAACTACCTGCCCTTGGGCAACCACCGGATACCCATGTCGGGCAATATTGCGGCCCTGCATCTGTAATCCCACCAGCCGTCGTTGGACGCCGCTTTGCTTTTGCTGTTCCAGAACTGGCCGACCGATAAAGTCCCCTTTGCGATCCAGATGCACTAACCAGCCCAGACCGGCTTCCAGCGGTGTCGTGGCGTCATCAATGTCCTGGCCATAGAGGGCCATGGCAGCTTCCAGTCTGAGGGTATCCCGGGCGCCCAGGCCGCAAGGAACCACCTCTAATTCCAGCAGTGCCTGCCAGAGTTGCTTGCCCACCTCCGGATCCACCATCACCTCAAAGCCATCTTCCCCGGTATAACCTGTCCGGGCCAAAAATCCTGGCTGTCCCAGTACCGTTCCCTCCAGATGGCCAAACGAAGGGACTGGAGACAAATCTTCTGCTACCAGCGATTGTAATTTTTGAACTGCCTGGGGCCCCTGAACCGCAATCAGGACTTTCTCTGGAGACTCATCCTGAAACGTTAGCTGGGTTAGATCTATTAGATCTAAATGTTCCAGCAACCAGGCCTTATCTTTGTCAGTCGTTGCCGCATTGACGATTACCACCCACTGTTGCTGGCCCCTCACATCTGTGCCTTGAAAATAGAAAATCAAATCGTCGATGATGCCTCCTTGCGGATTGAGCAGCACCGTGTACTGGGCCTGACCAGGTTGCAAACGGCTCAGATCGGAGGGAACTAACTGCTGGATCTGAGTCAACACGTCAGTCCCCTGGAGCCGAAACTTACCCATGTGGGAGATATCAAACATGCCAGCCGCCGCTCGCACTGCCTGATGCTCCCGAGTGATGCCGCTGTATTGCACCGGCATTTCCCAGCCTGAAAATTCAGTCATCCGGGCATTCAGGGCAACTGACAGGTCGTATAACGGGGTGCGGGCTAGAGAAGTGGGATGGTTCGGGTGAGGGGCATTGGGCAGAGTCACAAGCGATTCATCTCGATGAGGGTGCAATACTTCCCATCCTATAAGGAATGCGTCATCTCCTGTTGGGCTTTCCCCACCCCCAGAATTGGAAAAATTATGACTTATGATGATTTCCAGGCTATTTGCTGCAGACGGAACCGTGGCAAGCCTTACAGGAGCCTCGCACAAGAAAACAGTGAGGTTCCTCTGTGTGCCGCTGTTGGTCGTTGTTTTAGTCCGATGTATTCTACTTGATGTCGGAAAAGAGGGAAAGCAACCGTGAAAGCTGTCTGGATGACTGCTGTTGGAGGCCCGGAAGTTTTACAACTGACTGAGGTTCCAGAACCCCAGATTCAGAATCCCACCGAGGTGCTGGTGCGGCTAAAAGCAGCTGGTGTCAACCCCATCGATACTAAATTGCGCAAGCGAGGCACCTTCTATCCGGATCGTCTGCCCGCCATTCTGGGCTGTGATGGGGCCGGTGTGGTGCAAGCGGTGGGATCGGCTGTGAGCCGGTTTCGGGTCGGGGATGCGGTCTATTTCTGCAATGGCGGGCTGGGATCCCATGCGGGAAACTATGCTGAGTGGGCGGTGGTGGATGAGCGGTTTGCGGCTCGTAAGCCCACCTGCTTGAGTTTTGTGGAAGCAGCCGCCGCTCCCCTGGTCCTGATTACGGCTTGGGAAGCGCTATACGATCGCGGGCGCTTGCAGGCGGGACAACGGGTGCTGATCCATGCCGGAGCCGGTGGCGTGGGGCATGTTGCTATTCAACTGGCTCACCTGCAAGGTGCGGCTGTTTGCACCACCGTCAGTACGCCCGACAAAGCAACGTTGGTGCGGCAACTGGGTGCTGACCATGTGGTGTACTACAAAGACATGGACTTTGTTCAGGAAGTCTTGAAATGGACCCAGGGTCAGGGCGTCGATCTGGCCTTCGATACTGTTGGTGGGTTGCTCCTGAGTCAGAGCTTTGCCGCCGTGCAGATTTACGGCGATCTGGTGACCATTCTGGAACCCGATCCGGCCACCGATTGGAAAACCGCCCGCCTGCGTAACCAGCGAATTAGCTTTGAACTAATGCTGACGCCCATGTTGCAGGGTTTGGTGGAAGAGCAGCAGGCCCAGGCGCACATTCTGGAACAGTGCGCCCGTCTGTTTGAGCGGGGTGATTTGAAGATCCATGTGGGGCGAACTTTCTCGCTGGCGGAGGCCGCACAGGCCCATCGACTGCAGGAAACCGGTTCCATGACTGGCAAAGTTGTGCTGGTAATGGATTAACTCCTGGCTAGACCTTAACCTAAAGGTGAGTATTCGCAACAGAACGTAACGAAAGACGCCATTGGCAGGGGAGCGGATCATTCTAGACTGTTAAGCAGTGATGAAGCCACTCCTCAACCGTAGGTCAGGTAATCGGTGATGCTCCTTGCAGGGATACAGCCTTGGCTAGTTGAGCCGGTGGTTGGCTTCTCCCATCCAAACCTGCTGGCAGTTTAATTGCTTTAACAAACCTATGTTTCCAACCCATCGTCCCCGTCGTTTGCGTAGCCATCCCCAACTGCGTCGCATGGTGCGCGAGACGGTTTTGACCACCAGTGACCTGATTTATCCTCTGTTTGCAGTTCCGGGAGCGGGAATTGCCAATGAGGTTCGCTCCATGCCCGGTGTCTATCAACTGTCCATCGACAAGATTGTTGAGGAAGCGAAGGAAGTTTACGATCTGGGCATTCCGGCGATTATTCTGTTTGGCATCCCGGCGGATAAGGATATGGATGCGACCGGCGCCTGGCATGACTGCGGCATTGTCCAGCAAGCGGCCACTGCGGTCAAGGCAGCTGTACCCGACTTGGTGGTAATTGCCGACACCTGTTTATGTGAGTATACCTCCCACGGTCACTGCGGTTACCTGGAGGTGGGTGACTTGACGGGTCGGGTGTTGAACGATCCCACCCTGGAATTGCTGAAGAAAACGGCGGTTGCCCAGGCCAAAGCCGGGGCCGATATCATTGCGCCTTCGGGCATGATGGATGGCTTTGTTACTGCTATCCGGCAGGGTTTGGATGAGGCTGGTTTCCAGGATACGCCTATCCTGTCCTATGCGGCCAAGTATGCCTCGGCTTACTATGGTCCCTTCCGGGATGCAGCGGAGTCTGCACCCCAATTTGGCGATCGCCGCACCTATCAGATGGACCCCGGCAATTCTCGCGAAGCGCTGAAGGAAATTGCCCTGGATATCGAAGAAGGGGCTGACATGCTGATGGTGAAGCCAGCTTTGGCCTACATGGATATCATCTGGCAGGTGAAGCAAGCCTCCAACTTGCCAGTTGCCGCCTACAACGTTTCGGGCGAATACTCCATGGTCAAGGCCGCTGCCCTGAATGGCTGGATTGATGAGCAACGGGTCGTGATGGAAACCCTGATTAGCTTCAAACGGGCCGGAGCCGATCTGATCTTGACCTACCATGCTAAGGATGCCGCTCGTTGGCTGAATGACTAGGATCGGCTGAACATACGACCAGGGCGATCGCTGATTCGACTGAGCCTACTGCGGGTGCGATGGCCCTGCCACAGATCCCCTCAAATTCCTGGAACAGTCGTGCTGATTAGGGGTAGAGGTGGAAGAGCCTTAGATTTCGCGATCGCGCTGCCACCTGCTTCCTCTGATCGGCGATCGCTAAACTATCCGCGATCGCGCCAGCGCTGTTACTTGGATGCCCGCAGGGCTTTTGTCAGTTCACCGGTCAGGCTGAACCAACCCCACCAGTAACCGCCAGCGATCGCCCAACTGGCCTTGAAACCATGACATCTAACAGGGTGTCATAATTGGATTACTGCAAAGATGAGGCACTGAGTCATGGAATCTCCTCTACTTGACTCCGATCTGCGGCTCCCCAGCTCAGAAGAATTGCCCTGCTCCGATGACACCCCTGTGGATAACGAGAACCAGAACACCATTCCGAATTGGCTATTAGCAGTCCTGGAGGAGATCTGGGGCGATCGCCAGGACTGGTTCTTTGGGGTAGATATGGGTATCTATGACCGGGAAGCCCAGAAAAAAAGGACTCCAACGGTTGTCCCCGACGGCTTCTTGAGTGTGGGGGTGCAACGGCACAAACGAGAAGGCAAAGGTCGTCTCAGTTACGTCCTGCAGGAGGAAAATGGGGTCGTGCCTCTGCTGGCATTGGAGTTTGTCTCGAAAACCTACGGCCAGGAATATGACGAAAAGATGGCCGATTATGCCCAACTGGGGGTGAAGTATTACGTCCTTTACAACCCGGAATACAGCAAAAGGGACAGACACGAACCCTGGGAAGTGTACCAATTGGAGCGGGGCCGTTATCAGCTTCAATCAGGGGAACCGTTCTGGATACCAGAAATTGGTCTGGGCATTGGTCGGGTGCAAGGAACGTTGGGAGGAATCTGGCGGGAGTGGTTGGCCTGGTACGATGCAGCGGGTAACCCCTATCCCCTGCCTCAAGAACTGATTCGGCACCTGCAAGGACAATTACGGCAAGAACGGCAACGGGCGGAGCAAGAACGGCAGCGGGCGGAACAAGAACGACAGCGGGCGGAACAAGAACGGCAGCGGGCGGAACAAGAACGGCAGCGGTCCAAGCAAATGGAACAGGCTCTTGAGCAAGAACGGTTGGAAAAGTTGCGCTTACTGGAACAATTGCGCCGATTAGGGGTAGATGTGGAAGAGCCTTAGATTCCCCGATCTCGCTGCCGCCTGCTTTCTCTAGTCTCCAGGTGGAATAAGGGTGCAGGTCGAACTAAAGTTTTTGCCCATAACTCCAGCGAGGCGTCAAAGTTATGGAAGCCGTTGAATCCTTTCCCTTTGCTCAGGAGTTCATTACCGATTCAGAGGGACAGATTCGCAAAGTCATTTTGGACATTGCGGACTATGAAAAGCTGATTGAAGTGTTGGAAGACGAGGGGCTTTATCGTTCTATGAATGAAGTCCGTCATGAACCACCACTGAATTGAGAGGAAGCCTTACTTGCCTTAGAACAACCGTGAAGACCAGGTATTTGCCAAGTTTCGTTCGTGACTTGAAAGTCCTCAAGAAGACGCCGATTGAGTGCATCCCAGTTTTGCAAATTTGCCCTCATCCCCCAACCCCTTCTCCTATTTTGGGAGAAGGGGCACTGGATTCAAAGTCCCTCTCCTGCTCTGGGCTATCCTTTACGCAAAAGTCGGTGAAACCTTTGCCGTGTCTGGCTTGCCCTCATCCCCCAGCCCCTTCTCCCATAAAAGGAGAAGGGGAGCCGGAAACTCTTTCCCCTCGCCCATTTTGGGAGAGGGGAACACAAGGGGTGAGGGCGATTTGAACGAGATCTGCGTAAAGGATAG
>Ga0272446_1002354_pt1 | contig 25951 bp, 16 predicted proteins | sample YNPCB0061_FD_194587 | JGI IMG/M metagenome (GOLD analysis project Ga0272446, IMG submission 194587) | Hot spring microbial mat communities from Yellowstone National Park, WY, United States - YNP-CB-006-1 | ecosystem: Environmental > Aquatic > Thermal springs > Hot (42-90C) > Sediment | place...
GAGAGGGTGCATGATGCGTGCGCGCTGGAGCGCCGTCGCTGTGGCGGCGGCGCTGACGATGGCCAACGCGAGCGCCACGGGTGAGGAGGCGCGGCTGCGGCCGCCCGCCGTCCCGCTCGTGGCCCACGACCCGTACTTCAGCATCTGGAGCCATGCCGACCGGCTGACGGATGCGCCGACCCGCCACTGGACGGGCCGGCCGCATCGCCTCTGCGCGCTCGTGCGCATCGGCGCCCGGACGTACCGGCTCCTCGGCTCGGAGCCGGAGGGTCTGCCCGCCCTGCCGCAGGTCGCCCTCGACGTCACCCCGACGCGCACCCTCGCTGCGTTCGAGGGCGACGGCGTTCGGGTCGAGCTCGACTTCGTAACGCCCGCGCTTCCGAACGATCTCGACCTCCTCGCGCGGCCCGTCACCTACGTCGCGCTCGCAGCGCGCGCGGTGGACGGCGCGGACCACGCCGTGGCGCTGCACTTCGACGCGTCCCCCGAGATCGCCGTGAACGACCCCGGTCAGGAGGTCGTGTGCGACGCACTGCCCGTCGCGGGGCTGGCGGCATGGAGAGCAGGGACTGTCGAGCAGCCGCTCCTGCAGAAGCGCGGCGACGACCTGCGCATCGACTGGGGCTGGCTCCTCGTGGCGGCGCCGGAAGGGGACGGGCTGCGGAAAGCGCTGGTCCCCGCCGACGCGGTGCGCGGCGCGTTCGCGCTCGGACAGCCGCCGCCGTCCGGCGCCGGCCGCGCGACGGCGCCGGCAAGGGAGGCCCCCGTCCTGGCGCTGGGCTGGGACCTCAAGATCGTGGGCGCCCGACCCGCCGAGCGATGGCTCATGGTCGGCTACGACGACGTGCGAAGCATCCGATGGTTCGGGCAGGACCTCCGGCCCTACTGGCGCCGGAAGGGGATGGACGCGGCCGGCCTTCTGAGAGCGGCGGCGCGCGACTGGCCCGCCCTCCGACGGCGCTGCGAGGCCTTCGATGCCGAGATCACGGCGGACCTGACGCGCGTGGGCGGCGCGCGGTACGCCGCGATGGCGGCGCTCGCCTATCGCCAGTGCCTGGCGGGGTGCAAGCTCGCGGCGGACGAGGCCGGCGCGCCGCTGCTCTTCCCGAAGGAGAACACGAGCAACGGGTGCATCGCCACGGTGGACGTCATCTACCCGATGGCGCCGCTCTTCCTGGCGCTCTCGCCCTCGCTCGCGCGCGCCATGCTGCAGCCGGTGCTGGCCTACGCCGCGTCGCCCCGGTGGAAGTTCCCGTTCGCGCCGCACGACCTGGGGACCTACCCCCACGCGACAGGGCAGGTCTACGGCGGCGGAGAGCGCTCCGAGGAGAACCAGATGCCGGTGGAGGAGAGCGGCAACATGCTCATCCTCCTCGCGGCCCTCGCCAGGGTGGAGGGCGATGCGGGGTACGCGGCCCGGTGGCGCCCGCTGCTGCGGCGCTGGGCGGAGTACCTGCGCGAGAAGGGGATGAACCCTGCGAACCAGCTCTGCACCGACGACTTCGCCGGGCACCTGGCGCAGAACGTCAACCTCTCGGCGAAGGCCATCGTTGCGCTTGGGGCCTACGCGCGGCTCTGCGAGCTCTGGGGCGACCGGGCCGAGGCCCGCAGGTACGCCGCGCTCGCGCGCGATTTCGCCGCTCGGTGGGTGCGGGAGGCCGACGACGGCGACCGCTTTCGCCTCGCCTTCGACCGGCCCGGCACCTGGAGCCAGAAGTACAACCTGGTCTGGGACCGTATTCTGGGGCTGGGGCTGTTCCCGGGCGCCGTCCTGGAGAAGGAGATGGCCTTCTACCGGAAGCGCCTGAACCGCTACGGGCTGCCACTGGACAGCCGCCAGCCCTACGCCAAGACGGACTGGAGCGTCTGGACCGCCACCCTCACCGGCAGCCGGAACGACTTCGACGCCATCGTCGGCCCGGTCCTGGACTACGTGCACGAGACGCCCGACCGCCAGCCGCTCAACGACTGGTACTGGACCACTACGGGGCGCGAGGTGGGGATGCACGCACGGCCGGTGGTCGGCGGCGTGTTCCTGCCGCTCCTGCGCGATGCGGAGGCTGTGCGCCGCTACACGGCGCGCGATCGGAAGCGGCCGGCGCGCTGGGCGCCGCTGCCGCCGAGGCCCGAGGCTCGCGCCGTCGTGCCGGCAGCCGACGCGGCGCCGGCGGTCTGGCGATTCACCACGGAGGAGCCCGGCGGCGCGTGGATGGCCCCGGGCTACGACGACTCGACGTGGCGCGAGGGAAGATCGGGGTTCGGAGCGGCGGGAACCCCCGGCGCCGTGGTGAACACGCCGTGGACGACGCCGCGCATCTGGCTGCGCCGCGCGTTCGATCTGCCCGAAAGCGTGCCGGCGAACCTGGCCCTCTGGGTGCACCACGACGAGGACGCCGAGGTATACCTCAACGGCGTGCTGGCGGCCCGCCTGAGCGGCTACACGGTGGAGTACGTGGCGGCGCCGATCGCGGAAGCCGCGCTGCGAGCGCTCCGGCCAGGCCGCAACACCCTCGCGGTCGCCTGCCGGCAGACGACCGGCGGACAGGCGATCGACGTGGGTCTCGTCAGCCTGCGAGCGCGCTGAGCCGGACAGGGGGGCTCGATCACGTCTGGGACGCGGGTCCGGCGAGATCGAGAGCGTCTGTGTAGCGTATACTGCGATAGAGACCCGCTGCTCGATCGCACAAAGCAGAAGGAACGGGCGCGGACATTGTGCGCTCGCCTCGGGGGGTGGCACTGTGAGCCTGTTCGAAGCCCGTTCGGTCCTCTCGGAGCCGGCCTGCGCCGAGCTTGCCAGCGCGTTGTTCGACGCGTCCGGCGAGGCGCTGCTTCTGCTGGATGCCGCCGGGGTATGCGTCGCGGCGAACCTCGCGGCCGCCTGGCTGGCCGGCACGGGGACGGCTGCGCTCGTCGGCCAGCATGCGGCGAGCTTCCTGCGTCCTCGCGGCGGCGACTCCCCCGAGGATGCGCTCGCCGCTCTCGACACGAGCGACGGCGGGCCCGTGCACCTCGTGCTGCGGTCCGGCGATGCCGAGGAGCGCGACGTGGCCGTCCGCGCCACGCGACTGCCCGGCGGCGCGACGCTCCTGGCCCTGGCCGATCGCACGGAGGCCGAAGCCGCGGAACAGGCGCTGCGCGACAGCGAAGAGCGCCTGCGGTCGATCCTCGCCACGACGCCCAACATCGCAGTACAGTACTACGACGAGGAGGGCCGCGTCCTCTACTGGAACCCGGCGGCCGAAACGCTCTACGGGTGGCGGGCCGACGAAGTGCTGGGCCGCACGCTCGGGGAGTCCATCCTGGCGCCCGCCGAGGCGGCCGAGTTCCACGAAACGCTGCGGCGCATCCGCGAGACGGGCGAGCCGGTCGGCCCGTACGAGATCGAGACCCGCCGGAAGGACGGCGCTCCGCGATGGGTGCTGTCCACGACGTTCGCCGTTCCCCTCGCCCCCGGGTGCACCGGCTTCGTCTGCATGGACGTGGACATCACGGCGCGCCGGGAGGCGGAGCGCGACCGCGAGCGGTTGCTCGCGCTGCTCGAGGCCTCGCTGGCCGTGACGCCCTCCGGCATCCTCATCGCGGACGCTCCCGACGTCACCATCCGGTGGGCGAACGCGGCGGCGCTCGGCATCCGGGGCGAGACGGACGCGCCCCTGACCGGCATCCCCGTGGAGCAGCACTCGGCGAACTGGCAGACGTACCGGCCGGACGGCGCCCCCTACCCCTCCGAGGAGCTGCCGCTCTCGCGCGCGGTCCTGCGTGGCGAGACGACCCACGACGAGCTGGTCATCATCCACAACGCGGCCGGTGAAGACCGCTGGGTCTCGGTGAACGCGGCGCCAGTGCGCGATAGAGCCGGCAAGATCACACAGGGCATCGCCGTATTTCATGACGTCACCGACCGCCGCAGGGCGGAGCAGGAGCGCGAGCGGCTGCAGAGCCAGCTTCAGCAGGCCCAGAAGATGGAGTCGATCGGGCGGCTGGCGGGGGGCGTCGCGCACGACTTCAACAACATGCTGGGGGTCGTGCTGGGGCATGCCGATCTCGCCCTGGCAGCGGCACGGCCCGACGACGCCGTGCGGTCGCACCTCGAGGAGATCCGGCGAGCAGCGGAGCGCTCCACCAGCCTCGCCAGCCAGCTTCTGACGTTCGCGCGAAGGCAGACGGTCTCCCCGCGCGTGCTCGATCTCAACGCGGCCGTCTCGAGCGCGCTGGGGCTGCTCCGGCGCCTCATCGGAGAGGACATCACGCTGGTCTGGACGCCCACCGACGGCATCCCGTCGGTCCGGATGGACCCGGTTCAGGTCGAGCAGGTGCTCACGAACCTGTGCACGAACGCCCGGGACGCGATCGCGGGGGTGGGGCAGGTCACCATCGCGACATCCGTAGAGAGCGTGGACGCCGGCCGGAGCGCACAGCACGCCGGAGCGGCGCCAGGGCGCTATGTCGTTCTGACCGTGAGCGACAACGGCGCGGGAATGGACGAGCAGACGCTCAGCCGGGTCTTCGAGCCCTTCTACACCACGAAGGCGGTCGGCCACGGTACCGGCCTTGGTCTGGCCACCGTCTACGGGATCGTCACGCAGAACGAGGGCTTCCTGGCGGTCGAGAGCCATCCGTCGACCGGCACGACGTTCCGGGTCTTCCTACCCGCAGTAGATGAGCGTCCCGCCTCCGGGCGTCAGCCCGGCGAGCGTGAAGAACCGCGGAGGGGCTCCGAGACCGTGCTGCTCGTGGAGGACGAGCCAGCGCTCCTCGATCTCTGCCAGCGGATGCTGGGCTCCCTCGGTTACCGTGTTCTCTCGGCCGCGACGCCCGAGGAAGCGATCGCCATCGCGGAGAGCGGCGGTCACGGGATCGAGCTGCTCATCACCGATGTGGTGATGCCCCAGATGAACGGGCGCGAGCTCGCCGACGCGCTCCGAGCGCTGGCGCCGGGACTGCGGGTGGTCTACATCTCCGGTTACACGTCGGACGTGATCGCGCGCCGGGGCGTCCTGCACGAGGGGGTCCACTTCCTGCAGAAGCCGTTCACGGCGCGGGACCTTGCGGCCAAGGTGCGCGAGGCGCTGGACGCCTGAGCCGCACTCCGCTTCTTGCCAAAGGCTGCGTCCGGCGGTATGCTGATGGTGGCGAAACGAAGCGCGCGCGCCCTTCGTAGCGCCAAGCGATAGCGTCCCGACGAGAGGAGCGACTCGTACGGCACTGACCAACCCATCGGATGCCGGCGCCGCACGCCGGCTGAGCGCCAAGCAGCACCGCGTTACCGACAACCTCGCGCAGCTGCTCGAGGTTCTGCCGCCCCCTATTCGCGCACACCTCGAGGACGAGGGCAATCTCGAGGACGCGCTGGAGTTTGTCCTCGACCTTGGCCGGATCCCCGAGGCCCGCTACGCCAACAACAGGGTGGTCGAGCTGGGCGACGCGCCCGTCACCGACTGGGACATCGAGCACATCGTCAGCCGGGTCGGCGTGTTCGGCAAGGACAACCGTGCCGGCATCGAGCGCACCCTGCACCGCATCTCCGCCATCCGCAACCGCGCCGGCAAGATCGTGGGGCTCACCTGCCGCGTGGGCCGCGCCGTCTACGGCACCATCGACATCATCCAGGACGTCGTCGAGACCGGCAAGAGCATTCTCATCCTGGGCAAGCCCGGCCGCGGGAAAACGACGAAGCTCCGCGAGGTGGCGCGCGTGCTCTCGGAGGACCTCCGCAAGCGCGTCGTCATTGTGGACACCTCCAACGAGATCGCGGGCGACGGCGACATCCCGCACCCCGCCATCGGCCGGGCACGACGGATGCAGGTGGCCGAGCCTTCCCTCCAGCACGCCGTGATGATCGAGGCCGTCGAGAACCACATGCCGGAGGTCATCGTCATCGACGAGATCGGCACCGAGCAGGAGGCGTTCGCGGCCCGCACCATCGCCGAGCGCGGGGTGCAGCTCATCGGTACGGCCCACGGCAACAGCCTCGAGAACCTGCTGGTGAACCCGACGCTGTGCGATCTGATCGGAGGCATCCAGGCGGTCACCCTCTCCGACGACGAGGCGCGCCGGCGCGGCACGCAAAAGACGGTGCTCGAGCGGAAGGCGCCACCCACGTTCGACATCGTCATCGAGATCATGGACCTCGACAAGCTGGCCATCCACCGCGACGTGGCGCAGACGGTGGACAGCCTGCTGCGGGGCCAGCAGCCGCGCCCCGAGATCCGCGTGCGCACCGACGAGGGCGAGATCGAGGTCGTCCAGCGCGACGAGCGCGACGAGCGCCCGCTCGGCGCCGACGAGGACGAGGCCGAGAGCGGGCCGGTGACGGTCGTCCGACCGGATCGCGAGCCTCCCCGACCGTTCAACGCGCCGCGGCGCGACCCGACCGGCGCGCTGCGCATCTTCCCCTATGGGGTGAACCGGAACCGGCTCGACCGCGCCATCCTGGAGAGCCGCGCGGGCGCCGTCATCGCGCGGGACCTCAACGAGGCGGACGTCATCGTCGCGCTGAAGGGCAGCTACCGCAAGGAGCCGGCCAAGATGCGCGAGGGTGCCGCGCGCAACCTGCCGACCTTCATCATCCGGAGCAACACCTACGCGCAGATCGCCTCCGCCGTCCGCGACATGCTGCAGACCGACGGGCTGGAGAAGGGCTACGTGGACCAGGCGCTCCGCGAGGCGCGGGAGGGCGTGCGGCGCGCAAACGAGACGGGCACGGCGGTGGAGCTCTCCCCGCAGAACAGCTACACGCGCCGCCTTCAGCACCAGCTCATCGAGAAGCTCGAGATGTTCTCGGACAGCGTGGGCGATGAGCCCCGGCGGCGCGTCCGCATCCTGCCGTCCGGCCGCAACGGCGGATGAGAGGGGACTCCCCGCGGCGCGGGTGGTTCATCACCCTCGAGGGAGTGGAGGGCGCCGGCAAGACCAGCGTGGCGGAGCCCGTGGCGCGCGCGCTGGAGGAGGCCGGCTGGAACGTTGCTCGCCTGCGGGAGCCCGGCGGCGAGCCGTTCGCCGAGGCGATCCGCGCGGCGCTGCTGCACGCCGAGGGGCCCGTCGAGGCGCGCACGGAGCTGCTCCTCTTCCTGGCGGCGCGCGCTCAGGTGACCGAGCGCCGCATTCGGCCGGCTCTGGGGCGGGGCGAGGTGGTGCTGTGCGACCGCTACGCCGACTCCACCATCGTCTACCAGGGGCACGCGCGCGGGCTGGACCTCGAGGAGGTGCGCCGGCTGAACGCCTTCGCGACGGGCGGCCTGACGCCGGACCTCACGCTGCTCCTGGACCTGCCGGCGGAGACGGGCCTGCGCAGGCAGAAGAACGGCAACCGAATGGAGGCCGAGCCGCTCGCGTTCCACGAGCGCGTGCGGGAGGGCTATCTGTTCGAGGCGCGGCGCGAGCCCGCGCGATGGCGGGTGATCGACGCCTCACGCCCGCTCGAGGCCGTCGTGCGCGAGGCGGTGGCTGCCGTGCTGGAGCGTGTCGGGCCGGCGTGAGCAGGAATCCCGCACGCCGTTGTCGGACAACGCGCCGGGGAGGAAGGCCATGAAGCTGGTCATCACCGTCGTCCACGATCGCGACAAGAACCGGATCACCGAGGCGCTCCTCCGCAACGGCTACAAGTTCACCAAGATCGGGAGCACCGGCGGCTTCTTGCGCGAGGGCAACGTCACGCTGCTCATCGGCGTCGAGGAGCCCGAGGTGGACAAAGTGCTGCAGGTGATCGGGGACTCGTGCAAGACGCGCGAGCAGTTCGTGAACGTGCTTCCGCCGGATGCGGCCCCGTTCGGCGCGTTCATGCAGGCGCCGGTCAAGGTGCTCGTCGGCGGCGCGGTCTCCTTCGTCGTACCCGTCGAGCGGTTCGAGCGCTTCTAAGCGCATCGCCCGCAGCGCCGCTCCGCTCGCCCGAAGTTCCCCGCCGTTACTGAACGGCCCGGCCCGAAAGCAGCCGGGAGATGTCGTTCACCATCACGAAGATCACGAGCATCGCGATGATGCCGAGGCCGATCATCTGCGCCCGCTGCAGCTCGGCCATCGTGAAGCGCCGGCGACGCACCCGCTCGATGGTCATGAGCAGCAGGTGGCCGCCGTCCAGGATCGGGATGGGCAGCAGGTTCAGGATGCCCAGGCTCAGGCTGAGCGACGCGCCGAGCAGCGCCAGATGCACGAAACCGAGGTGCTGGTAGGCGGTCGTCATCTGGGCCATACCCACGGGTCCGCTCAGGCTGTCCCGCACCTTCCTCTCGACGAGGAGCACGCGATACATCATGACGAGCGTGTCGCGCGTGTAGGCGGTGCCGATCTTGATCGACTCGATGGGCCCGTACCGCTGCAGCTCGCGGTAGGGCAAGATGCCGATCTGGCCGATGGTCTTCTTCGCGCCGCCCTCCTCGACCTCGACGGCCTTGGGCTCGACCACGAAAGCGAGCCGCTCGCCCTGCCGGTCCACCTCCAGCAGGAGCCGCTTGCCCGCGTTCGGGCGGATCGCGTTCACGAGGGCCGTAAAGTCGGCGGTCGGCCTGCCGTCGACCGCGGTGATGCGGTCGCCGGTGCGCAGGCCGGCGCGCGCCGCTGGCGTGCCGGGTCCAACGTCGGCGATCTGGTTCGTCTGCTCGGCGCGCGGGATGCCGGTCGTCATGCCGAGGCCGCAGAAGACGACGTAGGCGAAGAGGAGGCTGAAGAACGGCCCCGCCGCCATCACGATGGCGCGCTGGTAGAAGGGCTTGCGGTGGAAGAGTGCGACGTCGCTGTTCTCGGCGTCGGCCTTCAGCAGGTGCGCCATCAGGCGCGCCTCGTCCTCGTTGATCCCCGGGCTCTGCGCCTCGGCGCGCAGTTCCTCCAGAAGGCTAGCGGAGACCCGGCCGTCGGGGCCGGCGCCGGCCTCGATCCGCGTGCGCAGCGCCGGCGACACATTGGCGAAGTTCACCCCGTCCACCACGCCGTTCACGGCCTCGCGGGTGGCGCGCACGAGCGCGGTCCCTGGCTCCTCGGGGGCGCTGCGGAGCGCTTCCGACACCGGCCGCCCACCCGAGATGTCGTCCGCCTCCATCCCGGCGATGCGCACGAACCCGCCGAACGGGATGGCGCGCACGTTGAACACCGTGTCGCCCCACTTGCCGACGCGCCAGAGCACCTTGCCGAAGAAGATGGAGAAGTCCTCGACGCGGATGCCGAAGCGCCGCGCGGCGAGGAAGTGGCCCAGCTCGTGCACCACAACGAGCACGGAGATGATGAGCAGCAGCCACAGGATGCCGGTGATGTTATCGAGCATGCACTCCCACTCCGCGAGTCGTGGCGGCGGTCTGGCGCGCCCAAGCATCGGCCGCCAGTACGTTGTCATACGTTGGTTCCACAACCTTGTGCTGCAGCATCACGGCTTCCACGAGGCGCGGGATGTCCATGAAGCCGATCTCGCCCCGCACGAACCGCTCGACGGCGGCCTCGTTCGCCGCGTTCATCGCGGCGGGGAGCGTGCCGCCGCGTCGAGCGGCCTCGCGGGCGAGCCCCAGAGCGGGGAAACGCGCCTCGTCCGGCGCCTCGAAGGTCAGGTCGCCGCACGCGGCCAGATCCAGGCGCGGCAGCCCCGTCTGCGGCCGCTCCGGGTAGAGCAGCGCGTACTGGATGGGCAGGCGCATGTCGGGCGGTCCCATCTGCGCGATCGTCGAGCCGTCGCGGAAGCGAACCGCCGAGTGGACGATGCTCTGCGGGTGGATGACGACTTCCACGTCCTCGATGCCCACGTCGAACAGCCAGTGCGCCTCGATGACCTCGAGACCCTTGTTCATCAGCGTGGCCGAGTTGATCGTCACGAGCCCGCCCATGCTCCAGTTCGGATGACGCAGCGCCTGCTCCGGCGTGACGCGCTCCATCTCCTCGGCAGGCATTCGGCGGAACGGACCGCCCGAGGCCGTGAGGAAGAGCCGCTCGACGCTCCGCTCGGGCGCGCCCTGCAGACACTGGAAGAGCGCCGAGTGCTCGCTGTCGATGGGCAGGATGGGCACGCCGCGCGCCCTGGCCAGGCGCATGGTGTGCTCGCCCGCGGCGACGAGCACCTCCTTGCTCGCGAGCGCGATCGTCTTGCCCGCCTCGATGGCCGCGTGCGTGGGCCGGATGCCGACGGCGCCGGCCACCGCCACGACGACGACGTCCGCCTCCGGCAGCGTGGCCAGCTCGCACATGCCTTCGACGCCCGCGAGCAGCCTCGGGTTCCCGGGCGGGCCGGCGGCGCGGAAGGCGCCGAGAACGCCCGGCTCATCCGCCAGGCACACATGCGGCACGTTCCACGCGGCGGCCTGCTCCGCGGCAAGCGCGGCGTTGCGGTGGGCCGCGATGCCGAGCACCCTGAAGCGCCCCGGGAGGCGGGTGAGGACGTCGAGGGTCTGCCGGCCGATGGAGCCGGTGCTGCCGAGGAGGACGAGGTTCTTCATACCGCTCCATTGTAGCCGATGCGCGCCGCGGGGTCTCGAACCGGTTGGGGAGGCTGCGCCCTCGCACGCGGCCCGTCTTGCATCCCCCTGCGCAGCCACGTATACTGCCGGACATGAGGGCGGTGGCACGACCAGATCGCGTCGCGGCTCGGCGCACGCTCATCCGTATCGCGATGGCTCGCTGCAGGCCGGGCTCCGGCAGCGAGCGGACCTTCCTGCGCGCAAGGACGGCGAGCATGCGCTTCCCGGATCTCTCGAAGGCGATCGGCGATACGCTCTGGGCCGTGATTGGCGCCGCCGCGACGCGAGCCTATATGCCGGAGCGCCTCACAGGCGATCTCGACATTGCCGTCGCTGCGTCCGATGCGCCGGAGGTCTCGCGCCGGCTGCGCGCCGCCGGGTGCGAGCAACTCGGCCCGCCCGCCATCGGTGGGAGCGCCTGGCGCACGCCGGAGGGCTTCCCGGTCGAAGTGATCGAGCTGGACGACCCCTGGGCGCGCGACGCCCTGCGGGAGGCGCAAACCCAAGGGGACGCGCAGGGGCTTCCCGTCATGCCGCTGCGGTACCTCGTGCTGCTGAAGCTGCGCTCCAGCCGGGCGCAGGATGTCGCGGACATCTCGCGCATGCTCGGGCAGGCGGATGAGCCGGCGCTGGACGCCGTGCGGCGCGTCATCGCGGAGCAGATGCCCGACGCCATCGAAGACGTCGAGAGCCTCATCGCGCTCGGCAAGCTCGAGCTGAGCTAGCGCCGACCCGCGGCGGCCCCTCCGGTATCCGATCCCCACTCAGCCGCGCGGCTCCAGCGCCAGAGCGATGAGGCGGTCCAGCAGCGCGGGGAAGTCGATGCCGGCGGCGCGCGCCGCCTCAGGCAGGAGGCTCGTGGGCGTCATGCCGGGGATCGTGTTCACCTCGAGCGCCACCGGCTCTTCGTCCACCACGATGAAGTCCACCCGGCACATGCCGCGGCACCCCAGCGCGCGGTGGCTCTCCGCCGCATAGGCGCGGGCGCGCTGCGCTGCCCGCTCCGAGATGCGGGCGGGTATGATGTGGGTGCTGCCGCCCGGGGCGTACTTCGCCTCGTAGTCGTAGAAGCCGCCCTTTGCCACGATCTCGATCAGCGGGAGCACGGTCGGCTCGTCGTTGCCCAGGACCCCCGCCGTGATCTCCGCTCCCTGCAAGAGGGGCTCGACGAGCGCCAGCGTGTCGTGGCGCAGCGCCTCGCGGAGCGCCGCTTCGAGGTCCCCTGGAGCGGGCACGCGGCTGCAGCCGATCGTGCTGCCCTCCGCGTTCGGCTTCACGATGGCGGGGTACCCGACGGCGGCTGCGACGCGCTCCAGCACGTCGGGAAGGTCGGCGAGGTCGCGCGCGCGGACCGCCACGTGGTCCGGCACGGGCACGCCGTGCGCGCGCAGCACGAGCTTCGCCATCGCCTTGTCCATGGCGAGCGCGCTGGCGAGCACGCCGGAGCCCGTGTAGGGGATGCCGAGCAGCTCGAGCATGCCCTGCACCGCGCCGTCCTCGCCGCCGCGGCCGTGCAGCGCGACGAAGGCGACGTCGGGCCGCTCGGCCGGCTCGGCGGGCGCAAGGCGCTCGATGCAGAGAGGCGCGAGCGGGATGCCGGGGGCGACGTTCTCGGCGCCCGCTGTCTGCGGTCGGGAGAGCGCGGCAGGGTCGAGCGCGCGCACCGCGTACTTCGCGGGGTCCAGCGCGGCGACGATCTGGGCGCCGGTCGAGAGCGAGATGGCGCGCTCGGCCGAGGCCCCGCCCATGAGCACGGCGACGTTGAGCCTGGACAAGAAGCGTTCCTTCGAGGCGGAGTGGGCGCGGCGGAGCGGCCGGGCGGCGCGCGGCGGGGCGTCCCGGGCCAAGATGATACCGAGCGCGAGGGCGGGCTGTCGAGTCGGAGTGGCGGCCGCGCCGGGGAGAGGAGCCGTGACGTGCCGGACTTCCCGCTGAACGAGATCGGGCGCGCAGTGGTGGGGCGCTGGACCGCGCCGCCGCCAACCTCGGCGTCGGAGGTCGTCACCGACAGCCGGGAGGCACGGCCGGGCGCGCTCTTCGTGGCGCTCCGGGGCGAGCGCTTCGACGGGCACGACTACCTCCCGCAGGCTGCTGCGGCAGGCGCGCTGGCCGCCGTGGTCGAGCGCGTCCCGCCAGGAGCTACCTTGCCGCTGCTCGTCGTGCCGGACGCGCTGCGCGCCTATCAGGCCATCGCGCGCTGGCACCGTGAGCGGTTCGCCATCCCGGTGGTGGGCGTGACGGGCAGCGTAGGCAAGACCTCGACGCGCGAGATGGTCGCTTGCGCGCTGGGAGCCCTCGGGGACGCGCTCCAGTCGGAGAAGAACCACAACAACGAGGTCGGCGTTCCGCGGACGCTGCTGCGTCTCCGGCCGGAGCACCGGGCGGCCGTGGTGGAGATGGGCATGCGCGGGCGCGGCCAGATCGCGGACCTCGCGGCGGTCGCGCGGCCGGATGTGGCCGTCATCACGAACATCGGGCTTTCCCACATCGAGCTGCTGGGATCGCGCGACGCCATCGCGGCCGCGAAGGCGGAGCTGCTGGAGGCCCTCCCGCCAGGCGGCACGGCGGTCCTGCCTGCGGACGACGCGGTTGCCCCCTGGCTGGCCGGCCGCGCGCGCTGCCGGGTCGTCACGTTCGGCGTGAAGCACGACGCGCACTTCCGGGCGGAGGCGGTGCGCTTCGGGCCGGACGGGGCGCCGGAGTTCGTCATAGGGGGCGTACCCTTCCGGGTCGCGGCGCCCGGCGCGCACCACGTGGTGAACGCGGCGGCGGCGGCGGCCGCGGCCTGCGCGCTGGGCGTTCCCCTGAGCGAGGTCGCGGCGCGCATCGAGGCCTTCCGCCCGCCCGCTATGCGGATGTCCGCCCTCGAGGCGCTTCGCGGCGTCCTCGTGCTGGACGACACCTACAATGCGGCGCCCGACTCGGTGCGCTCCGCTCTGGAGACGCTGGCGATGCTGGCGCGCGCGCAGGGCCGCCGCGCCGTCGCCTTCCTGGGCGCGATGCGCGAGCTGGGCGAACACGCGCCGGAGGCTCACCGCTGGGTGGGAGCGCTCGCGGCCAGGAGCGGAGCGGCGCTCGTGGTGGCGGTTGGGCCAGGGGCCGAGCCCATCGCCGCGGAGGCCGCCGCGGGGAGCGCCGAGGCGCTCTGGCTGCCCGACAGCGCGACGGCCGCCGCCCGCTCGGCCGGTCTGGTTCGGCCGGGCGACGTCGTTCTGGTCAAGGGCTCCCGCGCCATCGAGATGGAGCGCGTGGTCGAGGCGCTCACGGGAGCCGGCGCCGGGGAGCCGGGCGCTTGAGCGGTCCAGCGGCGCGAGGCGGGCGGACCGCCATCGCGCTGCTGCTCGTCGGGTACTCGGGCTACTACCTCTGCCGCTCCCATCTCTCCGTCTGTGCGCCGCTCCTCATCGCCGAGTACGGGCATCGCGGGCTGGACAAGGCGGCCGTCGGCGCGATCGCCTCGGCGGGTGCGCTGGCCTACGCGGCCGGCAAGCTGGCGACGGGGTGGGTGGCCGATGTGGCGGGCGGCCGGCGCATGTTCCTCACGGGGATCGCGGGAGCGGTCGCGGGCACGGCGCTCTTCGCCCTGGGTGGGCTCCCCTTCTTCACGACGGCGTGGGTGCTGAACCGCGCGCTGCAGTCCTTCGGCTGGAGCAGCGCCGTACGGGTGGCGGGCGGCTGGTACCCGCCGGCGCGCTACGGCGCGGTGATGGGCGTGCTGAGCCTCAGCTACATGCTGGGCGACTCCGTCTGGCGCTTCTTCCTCGGCGAGCTGGTCGCGCGCGGGCTGAGCTGGCGCCAGGTCTTCTGGGTGGCCGCGGGTGTGCTCGCGGCGATCGGGCTCGCGTGCGCGCTCTGGCTGCGGGAGAGCCCCGCCTCCCACGCGTCGCATCGCGGTGCGCCCCGGGCGAGCGGCCCGCGCGAGCTCCTGGCGCCTCTGCTCGCGAGCCCTGCCTTCTGGAGCGTCTGCCTGCTCTCCTTCGGCTTCACGCTGATCCGCGAGAGCCTGGACACATGGTCACCGCTCTTCCTGGTGGAGGCAGGTCTGGCGCCCGGCGCGGCGGGCAAGGCGAGCGCGCTGCTGCCGATGGCGGGCGGCGTCGCCGTCCTCCTCGTGGGCTGGTGGAGCGACCGGCTGACGGCGGCCGCGCGCCCCTGGCTGCTCGCGGGTGGGCTGTTGCTGGCGGTCCCGGCGCTGGCGCTGGCGGGCGTGGCCGGTCCGGTAAGCCCGGCTGCGGGGCTCGCGCTGATCGTCGTGGCGGCCTTCACGCTGCTCGGACCCTATTCGCTGCTCTCCGGCGCCATCGCGCTCGACTTCGGGGGGCGGCGGGGGAGTGCCACCGCGAGCGCGTGGATCGACGGCATCGGCTATCTGGGCGGGATGCTCGCGGGTGGAGGGATCGGTGGCCTGGCGCACCGGTTCGGGTGGCAGGCCGCGTTCCTGTCGCTTGCGGGGGTGGCGGCGGCGGCGTGCGGGGCAGCGGCCCTCTACGGGCGGCTGCGGCAGCGCGAGAGCGATCGGGAGGTGCTGGGAACATGACAGGGAGAACCGTGGCGACGGCCGCCCTCATCGCGGCGACGGCGGCGATGGCGTGCGCGGCGCCGGCGCCCGATGGAGGCGCGATGCGGCGCGCCTACGATCGCGCGGCACGCTTCGCCTCGGCCGAGTTGGGCCGGAGCGTCTACCGGGCCGCCGTCGAGCCCCACTGGATCGAGGGGACGCCGCGCTTCTGGTACCGTGTGGACGTGCGCGGCAAGCGCTGGTTTGTGCTCGTGGACGCCGAGCGTGGGGTGCGCCAACCAGCCTTCGACCACGCGCGGCTCGCCCGGGCGCTGTCTTCGGCGGCGGGGCAACGGTTCGAGCCGCATCGCCTGCCGTTCACCGCCATCGCCGTGGAGCCCGGCGGCTCGGCGGTCCGCTTCCGCGTGGGCACGCGCTGGTGGCGCTGCGACCTTACGACCTACCGCTGCGACCCGGCGGAACCGCCCGCTTCCGGACCCGCTCCGCCGTCGCCGGCCAGCCCCTCCCCCGCGCCGGACCCCGCGCGCTCGCCGGACGGCGCGTGGACCGCGTTCGTCCGCGATCACAACCTGTGGCTGCGGAGCGCCGCGGGCGAGGAGGCCCGCGTCACGAGCGACGGCGTGGAGGCGAACGCCTACGCGCCGCTGAGCTGGTCGCCCGGCTCGCGCACGCTGGTCGTCGCCCGCACGCAGCCAGGCGCGCGCCTCCCCATGGTCAACGTGGAGTCGGCGCCGGCCGGCGAGCTGCGGCCCAAGGTGCGCCAGGCGGCCTACGACCTTCCCGGCGACCGGATCGACGTCCACACGCTCTGGCTCGTGGATGCCCCAACGCGGCGCGTGACGCCCGTGCGCTGCGAGCCGATCGACTACGGCGGGCCGCCCGCGCCCCGCTGGTCGCCCGATGGCAAGCGCTTCACGTTCGAGCAGGTCTTCCGCGGGTACCAGCGCGACCGCATCGCGGAGGTGGATGCGGAGACCGGCGGCGTCCGCGACATCGTGGACGAGCGGAGCCGCACCTTCGTCTACCCGCCGGTCCGCTTCGTTCGCTGGCTCGATGCCACGAGCGAGCTGCTCTGGACGTCGGAGCGCGACGGCTGGTGCCATCTGTACCTCATCGACACGCGCACGGGTCAGGTGAAGCGGCAGGTCACGCGCGGGCCGTGGGTGGTGCGTGGCATCGAGCGCGTGGACGAGGCGGCGCGGCAGGTCGTGCTGGCGGCCTCCGGGCGGGAGCCGGGCCGAGACCCCTACCTCCTCCACTACTACCGGGTCGGGCTGGACGGCGGTGAGCCGGTGCTCCTCACGCCGGCGAACGGCCAGCACAGCATCCGCTTCTCTCCGGACGGGCGCTTCCTCCTCGACACGTGGTCCCGCGTGGACCGCGCGCCGGTGACCGAGCTGCGCGGCGCGGAGGACGGCCGGCTCATCGTGACGCTCGAGCGCGCCGACGTGAGGGACCTCCTTGCCACGGGCTGGCGTTGGCCGGAGCCGTTCCGAGCGAAGGGGCGCGACGGACGCACCGACATCTGGGGCGTCCTCTACCGTCCTTCGAACTTCGACCCCCGCCGCCGCTACCCCGTCATCGAGGACATCTACGCCGGACCGCAGGGCAGCTTCGTCCCGAAGACCTTCGCGGCGCAGCGCGCTCCGCAGGCGCTCGCCGAGGTGGGGTTCATCGTCGTGCAGATCGACGGGATGGGCACCGCCAACCGCTCGAAGGCCTTCCACGACGTCTGTCACCGCAACCTCGGCGACGGCGGCTTCCCGGACCGCATCGCCTGGCTGCGCGCCGCCGCGAAGCGGTACCCGTTCATGGACCTGACCCGCGTGGGCATCTACGGCTCCTCGGCCGGCGGGTACAACGCGGCGCGCGCCCTCCTCGCCTTCGGAGACTTCTACCACGTCGCCGCCGCGCTGTCCGGGAACCATGACCACCGAACGGACAAGCTGTGGTGGAACGAGCTGTGGATGGGCTGGCCCGTCGGCCCGCACTACGCCGAGCAGTCCAACGTGACGCAGGCCCGCCGGCTGCGCGGTCGGCTCTTGCTGGTGCACGGCGAGCTCGACGACAACGTGAACCCGTACGCGTCCACGATGCGGCTCGTGAACGCGCTCCTGCAGGCCAACCGCGACTTCGAGATGCTGCTCGTCCCCGGGGCGGGCCACGGTTTCGGCCCCACGATCCAGAAGCGGGTGTGGGACCACTTCGTGCGCCATCTGCTCCGCGAGGAACCACCCCTGCACACCGCGCTGGCCCGGCTGGCGGATGGCGGCATCCAGGTCACGGTGCGCAACCTCACGGACCGACCCGTCACCCTCTACTGGCTCCCCGGCGACGGACGCCGGGTGCGCTACACGGAGATCGCGCCCGGCAAGACCCACCGCCAGCACACCTTCGACGGGCACGAGTGGGAGGCCGACTCCGGCGGGCGCACCGTGGGATGGTACACCGGCTCCGCGGCCACGCCCGAGTGGGACATCCTGCCCGCTCCATGAGGCGCGCAGGGAGCGGGCGGCCTCGCGCCGAACGTGCACTCCTGCAAGCACGCCGCACCGGGAGCCGACGATGACCGCTCTTGTCCTGCTGCTCGCTCTTGCGCCGCAACGCCCGGAGCCAGCCCTCGCGCAGACCCTCGCCAGCGCGTGGGTCCGGTGCCGCGTGCGCGGGCCGGCGGTCGAGGGGCTCACCGCAGACGGCGCCGGACGCAGCCGCAGCGGCCTCGTGTTCGCGCGCGAGATCCGTCCTCGAGGGTGGGATGAGCGGCCCGACACCCGCCTGGAGCGGACGGACGGCGCGACGGTCACCGTCGGGCCGCTCGACGTGCGCGTGGACCGCACGCTGGCCGTGCCGCCCGGCGCGGAGACGGCGGCCGACCTGCTGCAGCCCGGCCACGTCTTCGGGCAGACGTTCCGCGTGCCCGAGGGCGCCGCCTTCACCTACGTCACGGTGGACCTCCCTACCTGGCACACGACGGACAGCGAGGCCACGCTGACGCTCAAGCGCGGAGAGGAAGTCGTCGTCTCCCGACGGCTGACGCGCATCCGCGACAACGCGACCGTCCGTTTGGATGCTCCGTCGCCGATGGGCCCGGGCGAGTACGCCATCGAGCTCTCCGAGCCAAAGGGAATGGTGGGCTGGTGGAGCAAGACGCGCGACTTCACGGACGCCGGAGACGGGATCGCGGACGGCAGGCCCATCGGAAGGGACCGGGTGTTCAGCGTGGACCTGCGCGCGCTGGCCGGAACGGGGCGGGTCACCTACTCTCTGCACGGGCAGCGGCTGAGCTGCGCCGCCACGATGCGCCCAACGGGCGACCCCGGTGGCGCGGTGGAGTGGCTCTGGAGCGCCTCCTGGACCAAGGCTGGCTACGACTGCACCCCGAAGGCGGGCGTCGTGTTCGACCGATGGTTCACCGACAACCAGCGCTACATGCCGGCGCAGCAGCTCAAGCGCCGCGACGAGCCAGGGCTCTCGTTCGCGGGCGCGCGCTGGATCGAGATGGAGGGCACGCGCGACGCCGACCTGCGCGTGGAGGGCGCCGGCCTCTCGCTCGGCTGGCGGATGGCCACGCGCGAGCTGACGATGCGCATCGGTGTCCCGTTTTCCGCTGCAGGCGAGGAGCGACGCAGCGCCTTCACGGTGGTGGCGCTTCCGCGCGCCGACAGCGTGCCGGAGAGCTTCCCGCGGTTCGCCTTCCCGGATGCGCGGCTCACACAGGACGTGAACCGGTTCTGGTGGGAGCGCGCCTTCACCTACCCGGCCCCGGCGGGGCCCGCCGCCTGGCTCGCGTGGATGCCGGTGATGCGCGGCTGGTTCGCGGGACCCGCGCGCGAGGGCGAGAAGGCGCAGGTCGCCACGTACCCCATCACCCCCGAGGGCTACGTCCACACGTGGGGCGAGACGGTGGGCTGGCCCTTCCCGCCCGGCGACTACGACACGCGCCATTTCGACACGAACGCCCGCTACATCGTCGGCGCGCACCACCTGTGGAGGTGGACCGGCGACGACGCCTTCCTGCGCTCGCAGGCCGATCGGCTGCGCCGCGCCATGCGCTACCAGCTCGACACGCTGAAGGGGTCCGAGGGCCTCCTCGTGGCGGCGAGCAAGGACGTGAACGGGCGCCACAAGGGCGTGGGCAACAACTACTGGGACATCCTGCCGTTCGGTCACCTGGACGCCTACGCCAACGCGGTGTGGTTCGCCTCCATCGGCGCGATGGCCGAGATGGAGCGCGCGCTCGGAGGAGAGCCGCTCACCGACTACGGCGCGCTGGCCCGGCGAGTGCGGGAGCGGTATGACGCCGTCTTCTGGGATGAGGAGAAGGGGCGCTACATCGGCTGCGTGGACGTGGACGGCGCGCGCCACGACTACGGCTTCACTTTCGTGAACCTGGAGGCGCTCGCGTACGGGCTGGGGGACAGCCGCAAGGCGCGACGCATCTACCGCTGGATGGAGACGGAGCCCACCTCCTCCGGCAAGGCGGACACGTACTCCCGCTGGGTCTTCGCGCCACGGGCAAACACCCTCCACAACCCCATGTGGGGCGAGAACGCGCCCAAGAGCGAGCGGGAGAGCCCGACCCCGCCGTGGTGGCATTTCGGCTGGCTCGGAACGCCCTACGGCGACCAGTGCCAGGACGGCGGCGCGATCCTCTACACCTCCTACTTCGATCTGATGGCGCGCCAGCGGCATCTCGGCCCGGACAACGCCTGGCGCCGCTTCCTCGCCATCGTGGAGCGCTATCGCATGCCGGACCGGCTCTGCGGAGGGCCACCCCTCGCGCGCGGCGAGATACCCCAGCAGGAGAACCCCGGGCAGGTGGGGGTGGACTTGCCCTTCCCGGAGAGCGGCCTCGTGCCCTGCTGGCTCCTCTACGGCGTGATGGGCGTCGAGGCCACGCCGGCCGGCCTGCGCATCCGGCCCGCACTGCCCGCTGCGCTCCCATGGATCGAGGCGCGCGGCATCGACTGGCACGGATGGCGGCTGCGCATCCGCTGCTCGCGCACCTGGGTGGGCATCGAGGGGCGCGGCCCTGCGGGCCAGACCGTGCGCAGGACGTACCGCATCCGCCCCGGACAGGGCTTCCTGTTCCGGCCTTAGCCGGCCGGCATCCCGGGCCACCAACGCACGCAAGGAGGACCACCATGGCTGACCCGTTCCATGTCGCCCGCAAGCGCATCGCCGAGATCGGCCGGCGCGTCGTGATGGGCGCCATCACTCTCGACGGTTGGGAGCGGCGCGTCGCGCGGCACCTGGGTCCAGGCCAGTACGAGTGGCTCGAGGAGGGGCCGCCGGGCGTCCATGTGGGTGACGTGTGGGGGAGGCAGGGCCAGACGGTCTTCCTCCGCACGCGGGCGCGCGTTCCAGCGGATTGGGCCGGCCGGAAGGTGGGGCTGGAGATGCGCACGGGCGGCGAGGGGCTGCTCCGCGTGGATGGCGAGCCACGCCACGGCGTGGACGACAACCGGGGGCTCATCCTGCTCGCTGCGAGCGCTCGGGGCGGCGAGGAGTGGGACCTCGAGGTGGAGCTCAAGCCCGGCGGCTACCTGGAGTACGTCGCGCGCGCGCCCCGACGGCCCTACGTGCTGGAGGAGGCGCGGCTTGTGGCGGTGGACCCCGCGCGCGCGGCCGCCTGGCTCGACCTCCGCGTGGCACACGAGGCCGCCGGCGCGGTCCGCGACCCGGCGCTGCGGGAGGCGATGCTGGACGCGCTGCTGGCGGCGCTGGGGCAGGTCGACCTGCGGGAGCAGGCGGCGGAGCGGTTCGACGAGGGCCTGGCGGCCGCGCGGCGGGCGCTGCGCGAGGGGCTGGACGCCATCGCGTGGGGCAAGCACCCCGGGACCATCTTCTTCGCGGGCCACTCCCATATCGACCTGGCATGGCTCTGGCCCATCCGCGAGACCATGCGCAAGGTGGGGCGGACCTCTTCCACCGTGGACGCGCTCATGGAGGAGTTTCCCCACTACCACTTCGTCTGCAGCCAGGTCCCCCTCTTCCTGTGGCTGAAGCGCGACTTCCCGACGGTCTACGAGCGCGTCAAAGCACGCATCGCGGAGGGGCGGTTCGAGCCGGTGGGCGGCACGTGGGTCGAGAACGACTGCAACGTGGTCTCCGGCGAGTCGCTCGTCCGGCAGTGCCTCTACGGGCAGCGTTTCTTCCGCGACGAGCTCGGCGTCCGCGTCCGCGTGGGCTGGCTGCCGGACGTCTTCGGCTACTCATGGGCGATGCCGCAGATCTATCGCAAGGCCGGTCTCGAGTACTTCATGACCGCCAAGGTCGCGTGGAACGAGACGAACCGCATTCCCTGGAACACCTTCTGGTGGCAGGGGACGGACGGCACGCGCCTCTTCACGCAGCTCGTGCACAACCTGGGCAACATGTACAACGCGCAGGCGCAGCCGGCGGAGATGCTGCGGCAGTGGGACGACTTCACGGACAAGCGATCGGTGGGCGAGGCGCTCTGCCCCTACGGTTTCGGGGACGGGGGAGGCGGTCCCACCCGCCAGATGCTCGAGTTCCTGCCGCGCCTCGCGGCGATGCCGGGCATCCCGCGCGCCGTCACCGGCCGGGTGCACGACTTCTTCGATCGGATCGCGGAGCGCGCCGGCGAGGGCCTCCCCGTGTGGAACGGCGAGCTCTACTTCGAGCGCCACCGCGGCACCTACACCACCCACGCCTGGAACAAGCGCTGCAACCGGCGCGCCGAGCTGACGCTGCGCGAGGCGGAGATATGGAGCGTCGCCGCCGCGTGGGCGGGCGCCCCGTACCGGGCGGACGCCATCCGAGAAGCGTGGCAGACCACGCTCCTGAACCAGTTCCACGACATCTTGCCAGGGTCGTCCATCGACGAGGTGTACGCCGATTCGGACCGCGACTACGAGGCTGTCCTTGCCGCGGCCGGGCGCGTGCGCGACGAAGCGCTCGGCGCCATCGCCGGGCGCGTCGACACGCGCGGCGATGGCCAGGCGGTCGTCGCGTTCAACCCGCTCGGATGGGAGCGCACCGACGTCGCGGATATACCGAACCCCGGCATCGAGTCGCCGGTGCTCGCCCTGCCGGATGGCCGGATGGAGCCCTGCCAGCGCTCCGGGGACGGCCTGCTCGTGCGCGTCCCCGACGTCCCGCCCCTCGGATGGGTCGTCGCTCACGTGCGCCCCTCGCCGGAGCCGCCGCAGGCGCCGCCCTTCCACTGGATCGAGGAAGAGCGCGCGCTGATGACCCCGCATTGGATGGTCGCGTTCGGCCCGGATGGCACGATCCGGCGCCTCACCGACCGCCTGTGCCAGCGCGAGGTGCTGCCCTCGGGCGCGCTCGCCAACGAGTTGCAGTTGTTCGAGGACCGTCCGGTCAGCGACGAGGCGTGGGACATCGACCTGGAGTCGCGCGACCGCCGGTGGCGCTTCGAGGCGGACGGCCCGCCGCGGCTTGCGGAGAACGGCCCGCTGCGCATGGTCGTCGAGCAAGACCTCCGCTCCCACCGCTCGACCCTTCGTCAGCGGATCGTCTTCTGGGCGCACTCGCGCCGCATCGACTTCGAGACCCGGGTGGACTGGCGGGAGCGCAAGACGCTGCTCAAGGTCGCCTTCCCGGTGGAGGTGCACGCCACGCGCGCCACCTACGAGATCGCCTTCGGCGCCATCGAGCGGCCCACCCACCGCAACACGAGCTGGGACCAGGCGCGATTCGAGGTGAGCGGCCATCGCTGGGCCGACCTCTCAGAGACCGGCTACGGGGTGGCGGTGCTGAACGACAGCAAGTACGGCTGGGACATCGAGGGCAACGTGATCCGGCTCACGCTGCTCCGCTCGCCCGAGGACCCTGGCCCCAACGCCGACCTTGGCGAGCACCTCTTCACCTACTCGCTCCTCCCGCACGCGGGGGTGTGGCTCGGGGACGTGCTGGCGGAAGCGCACGCGCTGAACGCGCCGCTCACCGCCCTCTGCGAGCCGGCGCACGAGGGCGACCTTCCATCGCCCCGCGCGCTCGCCGTCGTGCGCGGCGCGCCCTCGGTCGTTCTCGACACGGTGAAGCGGGCGGAGGACAGCGACGAGATCGTGCTGCGCGTCTACGAGGCGCTCGGCGGCAGGATGCCGGTCACCATCGAGATGCATCGCCCGATCGCCTCCGCGGTGGAGTGCAATCTGCTGGAGGAAGAGGTCGCGCCCGCGGAGCATGAGTTCAACCGGCTGACCTTCCGCATCCAGCCGTTCGAGGTGCGGACCTTCCGCGTGAGGCTAGGGTGAGAGGCATGGCAATGCTCGACCGCCGCCGTCTGCGCATGTACCCGCTCGCCGAAAGGCGGCACAAGCTGGCGATCGAGGAGATCGCCGTGCGCCCCGGCGATCCCTCGCCGGACCCCGCGCCAGAGAACCGGGAGCGGGTGGCGCGCGCTGCGGAGCGCATCCGGGCCGCGCGCGCGGCAGGCCGGCCCGTCGTGCTGACCTATGGGGCGCACCTCGTCAAGAACGGGCTGGCGCCCGTCGTCATCGACCTTGTGGAGCGCGGGTGGGTGACACACCTTGCCACGAACGGGGCGGGGTCCATCCACGACTGGGAGTTCGCGCACCTGGGCAGGAGCACGGAGGATGTCCGGGAGAACACGGCCGCCGGCTGCTTCGGCACGTGGGAGGAGACCGGTCGCTGGCTGAACCTGGCCGTCGCGGTCGGCGCGGCGGACGGGCTCGGCTACGGCGCCTCCGTGGCGCGACTGATCGCAGAGGACGGACTTCAGGCGCCGGAGCCACAGGCGCTGCGCGAGAGGGCCGCGGCTCTGCTCGCCGAGCCAGGGCGCGCCGAAGAGGCGGCGGCCGCCGCGGACCTGCTCCACCTGCTGGAGGCCTTCGCTCTGCCGGCGGGGCGCTGGGAGGTGCCGCACCCCTGGAAGCGGTTCAGCATCCAGGAAGCGGCGCACCGCACGGGCACGCCCTTCACGGTGCACCCCGGCATTGGGTACGACATCATCTACACGCACCCACTCAACGCAGGCGGGCCCATCGGCAGAGGCGCCGTGCGCGACTTCCTCTGCTATGCGGAGGCGATCAGCCGGCTAGAGGGAGGCGTGCACCTGGCCGTCGGCTCCTCCGTCATGGCGCCGATGATCTTCGAGAAGTGCCTCTCCATGGCGAACAATCTGGCCCTGCAGGAGGGACGGCCGGTGCTGAGCGCGCACTACATGGCGGTCGTGGACCTGCAGGAGGGCGGCGACTGGGACTGGACGAAGGGCGAACCGCCCATGGACCATCCGGCCTACTACCTGCGCTTCTGCAAGAGCTTCCACCGGATGGGCGGCACGCTGGACTACCTCTGCATGGACAACCGTGCCTTCCTTCTGCGGCTGCACGCCGCGCTGGAAGGCGGCAAGACATAGCGGGCGCTCGCGGCCCCGGCCGGAGCGCCGATCACACCAAGGAGCGAGAGAAGGGCATGGCCATCAAGGTGTGCGTCATCGGAGCCGGAAGCATCGGCTTCACGCGCGGCATGATGCGGGACATCCTCTGCGTCCCCGAGTTGCAGGACACCGAGTTCGCCTTCACCGACATCAGCGAGCGCAATCTCGACATGGTCACCCGCCTCTGCGTGCGGGACGTCGAGACGGCGGGCCTGCCGGCGAAGATCACCGCCACCACGGACCGGCGGAAGGCGCTGGAGGGGGCCAACTACGTCTACTCCTTCGTGCGCGTCGGTGGGCTGGAGGCGTTCCAGACCGACATCGACATCCCTCTGCGGTATGGCGTGGACCAGTGCGTCGGCGACACCCTCGCGCCGGGCGGCATCATGTACGCGCAGCGCACGATCCCGGTGCTCCTCGACTTCTGCCGCGACATCCGCGAGGTCGCCGCCCCGGGCGCGCTCCTCATGAACTATTCCAACCCGATGGCGATGAACACCTGGGCCTGCAACCGCTATGGCGGCGGCGTGAAGGTGGTGGGCTTGTGCCACGGCGTGCAGGGCGGGCACTGGCAGATCGCCGACGTCCTCGGTCTGCCGCAGAACGAGGTCGACATCGTCTGCGCAGGGATCAACCACCAGACCTGGTACATCAAGGTGGGCCATAAGGGCCGCGACCTGACCGGCCAGCTTCTGGAGGCGTTCGAGAAGCACCCCGTCTACAGCAAGACGGAGAAGGTGCGCATCGACATGCTCCGGCGGTTCGGCTACTACACCACCGAGTCGAACGGCCACTGCAGCGAGTACGTGCCCTGGTACCGCAAGCGAGAGAAGGAGATCGCGGACTGGATCGACCTGGGCTCGTGGATCAACGGCGAGACGGGCGGGTACCTGCGCGTGTGCAACGAGGGGCGCAACTGGTTCGAGCACGATTTCCCGAACTGGATGCAGGCGCCGCCGATGACCTTCCGGCCGGAGGACCGTGGCCACGAGCACGGCTCCTACATCATCGAGGGGCTGGAGACGGGCCGCCTCTACCGCGGGCACTTCAACGTGGTGAACCGCGGCTGCATCACGAACCTGCCCGCGGATGCGGTGGTCGAGGTGCCGGGCTACGTGGACCGCAACGGCATGAACATCCCCATCGTGGGCGACCTGCCGCTGGGCTGCGCGGCCGTCTGCAACGCGAGCATCACGGTGCAGAGGCTCGGGGTGGAGGCCGCGGTGCACGGCGACGACACGCTCCTGCGCCAGGCGATGATGATGGACCCGCTGACGGGCGCCGTCTGCAACCCGCCGGAGATCTGGCAGATGGTGGACGAGATGCTCGTGGCGCAGGAGCAGTGGCTCCCGCAGTACGGTCCCGCTATCGCCGAGGCGAAGAAGCGGCTCGCAGGCGGTCTGGCCGTGCCGGTGCGCGCGGACTACAAGGGCGCCGCCCGGCTGCACACCAAGACCGTGGAGGAGATGGAAGCGGACCGCGCCGCTGCCACCAAGAACGCGGCGGAGGCGGACAAAGCGAAGGAGCGGCCGGCGGCGGAGTGAGGCCGCGCGCCGCCGGCGCTGGCGTCGAGCCGCGCCGCGCGCATACCTGCGCCGGCGCGGCCAAGGAGGT